>Ga0123355_10004831_pt1 | contig 19621 bp, 12 predicted proteins | sample TergutEmb28metaG_3_FD_89872 | JGI IMG/M metagenome (GOLD analysis project Ga0123355, IMG submission 89872) | Embiratermes neotenicus P1 segment gut microbial communities from Petit-Saut dam, French Guiana - Emb289 P1 | ecosystem: Host-associated > Arthropoda: Insects > Digestive system > Gut ...
AAAACGTGTGAAATATACAAAAAACCGTCATGTATGCATGACGGTTTTTTTAGTGGGAGGAGAAGGATTTGAACCTTCGAAAGCGATGCTAACAGATTTACAGTCTGCCCCCTTTGGCCAACTCGGGAATCCTCCCTGGATTATACAAGCAGTTAAACAACTACTCGCACCAGCGGAGGCGATATTATCATACGAATCTTTTTTTTGCAAGGGGTAGTCTCAAAATCATGGTATAATGTATTATCTCACTAATACAGTGATACAATATTTTACTTATCATCACTTATGCAAACCGCGTAATATCAAGGATATTTTGACCTAAAAATAAATTACCGGTATGACACCATACCCTTTTTTTTGCATTATAATGATCTGGCTATCTGCTTCACTCAGGCAAGCCCCAAAACATGCACATCGTGCTTCTTTTGTCTTGTGGTTTCTTTGAGTGAAACAGATAGCCAGGTGCGATGATTATGTGTTATAATTTGTGTATGGCTATTAGAGTTGTAACGAAATTACATTTGCGACCATAAAAATCTCGGCTTTAACGAGCTTTTATGGTCGCTCATTCGGTATTTAGTTACAACATCTATTGCCAAGACAAACATAATATATGCAGTTTTAAGGAGGAAAAGCATGTTTTGTGTAAATTGCGGTACGCAAAAAAATCCGGATGCCAAGTTTTGCGCTAATTGCGGCACAGGATCAAAAGGGTATCAGGCTCAGCACGACGAAAATCAACAACAAGACTTAATGTCAGAAACAAACCTACCCTACGATATGCCACAAGCTACAAGTGACGAATTGGCATATGTACATCCTATTACTCCAACCACTACAACAAAAAAGAAAAACCGGGCACTAACTGTTGTGGCAGCATGTGTTTTGGCTACACTGTTGACTGTTGGCGGTGTTTTTGGGTTTATGCTTTTAAACAACCCTTCTCTTGCAGTAAGCCGTGCCGTCAACAACGCAACATCAGAAATTTCTCAGCGTCTTTCTACTTCCCCTTTCCAAGCCTTTGAACTGCTTATGGGTAGCGTAGAATATGGTACGTTAAATGTAGGTTTCGATTACACTATTAATTGGACTGATTGGTGGACGGATGAAGATGTAACTACTTCCTACCAGGGTCATTTTTCGCTTGCATCTGATATTAATGCCAATAGCTACGCACTACGCGGCAGTCTACAAGCAGATGACTACCCCAATCTTAGCTTTGCGGCCTACATAAGCCCCGAAAGGGTTGCTTTGGGGTCGCCACAATTTAGCCAAGATTATTTCGGCTTTTGGTTTGACAGCTTTAGACAGGATTTTATGCCATTTGGTCGTGATATCCTTCGTATGAGTAACGAAGAAATAGATATGTTTTCCAATGCAATAGAAGAGGTTGGGTCTTGGCTAGCCAGAGGCAACACTCCAATGGAGGAGCTTGAAGACTATGTTAACGCGTTTACGGCGTTCTTACTGGCAGCAGAAAGTGGATCCGAAAGAGGCGTAGAAATTGCGGCTGGTCTTGAAACGGCAACTGTCCAGCGCGTAGACTATGTAATCACAATCGAAGCACTTGCTGGGTTACTCGACACATGGATCGATATATTCGAAGCTGACGATACTGTACGGGCTGCATTTGATTATCCTATGTATCACGCAATGCTTGGTCGTAATGCTTTTGATGACATAGTAAGTCTACTTCGCCAAGGTGTCCGCGATCTAGAGGACAACATTAGTGGCTATATGACACTTTCTTTTTACATCGGTGCGCGCAACAGACTTGTACAGTTAGCACTTGATGCCACGCTTACTGTTGATGATAGGGAAGCTGTCTCTTTCCAATTAGCACTCAACTTTGGAAACTCTGCGCTTGACAGATGGACTTTTTCTGGCACTGCTACAGATTCATGCGGAGACGACTCCTTTTTCTCTTATTGGGATATCACAAACGAAGGCGATAGATATGTAAACACCTGGCATATAGAGTACGATCCAGACGATGCTTTCACCCTAATCTCTGATTGGAACACAAGCTCAGGCGACTTTACCTTCTCTTATGAAGAAGTAACTAGATGGGGTGCCTTTGCAGAAGATCTATTGAGTGGCAATTACACATCGGATGGGGAAACATTCCGCCTAAGATTTAACCATGTTAATGAGTGGATCGGCTCTACCTTTGATATAGAAATATATACGACAACAGGGGCAGATATCGGTGCAGACGTGACCTTTATAAATATCGACCGCTGGAGTGATGAGCTGCTTGACCGGCTAGATGATATGTTGTGGGAGCTTGGCTGGTAAGACATAATCGTTTTCTCTGATTAGTAACAACCAATAGAGTTGTAAAGAAATTACATTTACGGTCATAAAAGTCTCGGGCTTTAACGAGCTTTTATGGCCGCTCATTCGGTATTTCGTTACAACTCTAATAAGTTCAAACAATTTCGGAGCTGCTTTGTACTGGTATAAACATGTGTAAATTCATGTTATTTTGCCCAGTATAAAGCAGCTCCTTTTCCTTTTCTTAAATTTATTTTACAAAAATTATATAAATAAACCCCTTCCCTATTGCCAAAATGAATAGTCAGTGGTATCATTTGCAAGCGCGAAAAACACAATTTTATAGCATTTTTTAGGGAATACTTAGGCAATAATCCCTACTATTTTTGTACATATTTAATACCAATTTATCATTGTGGGGGTGATTGTGGCGTATGGATAGGACAAGCAGTGGATGTTTTGTCTGAAACACTTACGATACAATCCCGAGATTGACGATAATAAAAGAGCTTAATGGCTTTTTTATTGCTGTGTTTTGCTTTGTTGTTTTGCAAGGATTTATCTATAACGTTGTAAGACTTTAACCCCTAATTCCAATTTTAGGGTTAAAAATATTTTAATTTATTTATGTAATCAAGGAAGGGAGATTTATAAAGATGAAAAGAACTATTTCGAGAGGGCTAAAGGTATTTACCTGCCTCTTGTTGTTTGCGATTATGGTGGGAGGCACTTTAGTAGCTGCTTCACCTGTGTTGTCGTCACCGCTGTTGCAAAGAGGCTGGGTTAGTGCTTCTGTTACTAGTGGTAACGGGCAACTTTTAGGGCAAGTACAAGGATCGTCCACACAAATCAACGCAAATGGTTCAAGTGTAAATATTGCATTTGGTAATACCTTGTTATTTGACGCAGAACCAGGTCCAGAATATGACAGAGTGTATTGGTATGTTAATAATGTAAGGCATTCAAATTCTGCACCTCCCCTTAATGTTATGCTTGAAGGCAACCGCCTAACCATAACAAATTTTAACAGTGGCAACGTAATCAACGCACCACACAACAACCTTCACATACGTGTAGTTTTTGTACGTACGGACGAACCTACGCCACCAGAGCATTTTTTGGTTAGTGTAGGCTCGGCTGTAAATAATGCAGGAACTCCAAGCGAAAGCATAATGCATCACTTTACCGCTTCACATCCTGCCGCTGGTAGCCCAATAACTATCACAAGACCTCCTGTCCCAGTTGGTGGATACACATTACCAGAAGAGCCTGATCACAGATGGCATGTTGTTGGCCTTGCTGCTAATGAATGGACACGTAACGCTGATGGCTCTATTACATTTACAATGCCAGCACGTAATGTACTCGTGACTGCTTTATGGAACGCTCCTATCACACCACCTGCATTTCATGCACCAGATGGCCTTAGGTTAAGACCTAGCAATTTAGCTGGATATCCTCTTGATTGGAATCCAGTCCCAGGAGCAAATGGATATCGCATTTATGTAAACAACACGTTTGTTGGCCAAGTTACTGGGGATGGGACAGAGTTTGTTATCCCTCATGATAGATTTATAAGACCAGGAAGCAACGACATAACTGTTGTTGCCACAAGAGCATCTGGCTCTTATTCTGGACACAGTGACGCATTGACACGTACATTTGCTCAAAATCAAGTTTTACCACTAATTGCTCCTACTGTAGTCTCTATAAGTCAATCAGGTATTGTGACATGGTCAGAAGTCCCCAACGCAACTGGTTACAGAGTTTATGTAAATGGACGTCCGACAGGATTTTCATACGTTACGGGATCATTTACTGCAGATATTTCTCAGTATATAAACACTCCTGGCACATATCAAATCACAGTAAGAGCTCTCAATTCAAGTAACCTCGATTTTTATTCCGAATCGGCACCAAGCGTACCGCGTACACATGTTGTCGCTGCGTCGCCAACACAACATCCTATTATAATAACCCACACTCCTTCTAGCTCAACTACAGTCAACGGTGGCTCTCCAGCTTCAGGCACAACACGTGTTGAAGGTAATGTTGTAACACTAATACCAGGCACCAGAGCTGGCTATGAATTTGTTAGATGGTTTTCACATGATGTGTATATCAGCCAAAATCTCGACACCAATGTTGGTACTTTTACAATGCCAAACAGGCAAGTATCTGTAATAGGGCAATGGCGGCGAAACGCTGACCCCACATTTACAGTTACTATAGATCCAGGTGGCGGTCGTCCGCATGTCCATTTCACAAACATAGTTGCTGGAGTAATGGTGCCGCTAAATGCCCAAAGAGATGGGTATAGGTTTGTCAATTGGACATCCGACCCAGATTGGATGAACAATCATATCAATAGCCGCACCAGCGCAAATGCATACTTCCAAATGCCGCAAGCTGCGCGCAATGTTACTATCACCGCAAACTGGTCACAAAATGCAAATTCCATATTTATTACCAATCTACCACCAGGCGCACCACTTGTTTCCAACCAAACAAGCCCTGCAAATCCTGTACCAGTTGGGACTCAGGTTGGCTTGACACCAGGCACTAGAGGCAATTACGTCTTTACTGGCTGGTCAACTAGTGATTTACCAAGCTCATATACAAACGGTGTCACAGGAAATTTGACTTTTGACATGCCTGACAGGCGTGTCAATGTTACCGCTCACTGGGCACCACCAAATGTACCTCTTTTCACAACCAGGATTTATAGAGAAGTACATGGTGTTGCCAACTCCAGGGAGTTTGTACAAACATTGCCACAAAGTGCGCAAGGTACCCAAGGTATGCCGTTAAATGCAGGTTCTTGGCAAGGTCATGAATTTATAGAGTGGCGTGTTGCTACAAACAGTGCAAATGTAAACATAAGCAATAGAAATATCGCAAATACAACGTTTACAATGCCAGGCGGCGATGTAGTCATCTATTCTGTATGGAGACGCGACGCAACCCCATTAACAGCTCCTTCTACAAGTATAGTAGGCAACGAGCTTAGATGGACATCTGTAAGTGGTGCAGCCCGCTATTATGTATATGTAAACGGCGCAAGGACTGCATCAAGCGTTGGAGCAGGTACAGGACAAAGATCTTTTAACCTAAACCAATTGGGACTGACCCCAGGCACTTACAATATTCAGCTTAGAGCAATCGCGCCACAAGGCTCAACAACAGTGACAGATTCTGAGTTGAGTGCTTTCTTGCAATATGTTATCGAAGCACCCGTCACCCCAGACGATATACGCCCAACTGGCCTTAGCATTATCAACTCGACCCTGCGCTGGAACCCTGTGTTTGGTGCAACCCGTTATTACATTTATGTAAACAACTCACGTCGTGCCACTATCCAAAACACAAACACTTCCAGTTTTAGTGTCACAAGTCCATCATTTGATTTGTCTACTCTAACCAACCCAAGACTTAGTGTTGGCGGAACTGGTTATGATATACAAGTCAGGGCAGTTGTAGGATCAGTTGCATCCCATCTTAGCGAAGTACGACGTTTTTATGATGCTGTACCTCCGCTACCACGTCCTACAAATGTCCGCATAATTGGCAATCCTACCCTTCATTGGGATTTCCCAACAACCGGGCATCCCAACCTTGTCGGCTTCCGCATTTATGTAAATGGACAAGCATCCGTACACATGGTTGGACCTACAGCACGCAGTTTCCCAATAGCTAATCTTGGGCTTACATCAGGCACTTACCTGATTGGGGTACGCGCAGTAAGCACGGGGGTTGATAATTCCGATTCCTACCTTAGCACATTTGTGCAGTATACAAGTGCTACACTACCTGCACTAAATACACCTATCGGTCTTGCGATAAACAGCAACATACTTTCTTGGAACGCCGTGCCAAATGCAACCGGGTATCGTATTTATGTAAATGGTCAGCCAAGCACCGCTGGTATTGTTGGAGGTTTATCCTTTAATCTAGCCAACCTAAACCTTGGAGCTGGTACTCATTTGATCCAAGTTAGGGCATTGGGCAACAACACTACACATGTAGACTCTGCTGTTTCTGCTTTTGTATCTTATGTCCTAAACACAGGCCAAGTTGCAGGAGTGCAAAACAACCCAACATCAACCCCAGCACCTCGCATCAACCAATATGTAGCAACCTTTAACCCAGGAGCGGGTACCTTCCCTGCTGGCGAAGACGGGCTGCGCATGGGACCTGCTGGATTTACTATCAATAGTTTTACAAATGTACCCACCCGAGCAGGTTATACCTTTGGTGGTTGGTCTGTTGGCGGCGCTCCCGTATCTTTGCCACTTACGGTAAGCGGTGACATGACCCTTAATGCGATATGGAACCGTGTGGAAGCTGGTCCATCGCCATCACCGACTCCAGCACCTGGTGCCAGACCCAACCCACAAACAGGAGCCTTTGGACTTCTAAATATCATGGGTGTGCTGGTTCTGACTGGCGGGTCTGTATTCACGGTAAAGATGCTTAACCGTAAGAAGAAGGCCGAATAAGAAGATAAAGTAATTTTCAATAAAAGGGGCTGTCACGTTAATCCTTTTTCTGTATATTTATGCACTTGCCCTGTCATTGCGAGGAACGCAGTAACGAAGCAATCCAGTTTTTACGCAAGTCTTGGATTGCTTCGCTGCGCTCGCAATGACGGACATTGCATATATATGCATGATTTATGTTTATAGTGACAGCCTTTTTTTTATTGTAGAGCAGTTGCACTGCCTATCTCCACACCTTTATAATAATGCATCAACACATCACGATAACTATACCCCAATTGAAGAAGTACATGCGCTCCGTTTTGGCTCATACCTACGCCGTGACCGTGACCGCCCCCATAAAATGTGATTGCGACAAGATTGCCTACGGCATCTGCTTCTTTTTCTATAGTAAAAAACCCGCTGGGCAAAAGACTTAAACCTGTTACTGAGCTGCTATTCAACCGCTCAACCGAAGCACTTCTTGGTGCAAGTACACTACGGATATTAAACTCAGTTTGCACCCTTACTATACCGCTTGTACCGGTTATTATTACTTCCATAACATTACCGCCCTGTCCTCGCTTGGTTATTTCTAAAGCAGTCAACTGACCAATATCAGACGGTGTGGTACTTGTTGCCAAGCCATTTTCATCCAAACTATGAATCATAGCTGGGTTGGCATTAAAACGGGAACCTATTACGGCATTTATGCTTTGAGACAGTTCTTCTACAGTCATCCTTACATCCCAACGAAACCAAGGTAACTCCCGTTCAAATGCGGGGATATCATGACTTCTAAAAAAAAGTGCAGCGTTGTCCTCATCACTCAAATCCCTTACAGCATAACGGAGTCCTCTATCTGCTATATCATCCAAATTAAATTGCAAAGATGAAGTCAAATGTGGTGGCGTAAAAGCAGGAAACTGCCCGCCAGATGCCCAAACTTCTCCAAAATTTGCGGTTACTCCACTTGATGTAGAAAAATAGTTAGCCAAAATCACGTTATTATCATAAGAAAGTACAAGACCAGCGGTTGCCCTTACTGCATCTCTTGAAATATCATTTTCTGGGATATTGTTATATACCTGACTAATAACTGAGTCATCAACATGCGCCCCAAATGTACGGAAGCGATTCTCGAAAAATTGATGAATCGCGAAGGTTCGAGCAGTGATCGCCTGTACTTTTGCCGCTTCAAGCCCATAAAAGGATGGCATTTCGCTAGGGACAACGGCATACAAATATTCTTCTAACGGCAATTCATTTACAATAATAAACCCACCATCAGCACGTGATATCTCCATTACGCCCCGGAAATTTGGATTTGCATGATTTCTAGTAAGACCGACTATTTCGAGACGGTGTTCATGACTTACAGGCTCAATATAAATTCTGCTTCCATCTATAAGCATTTCGTCCGATACACGAAAAACTTCTCCGGCAGCAAAGGATTCCTCAAGTCCTACACCCCGCACCGTAAACCGCCCACTTGCAGTAATGCCAACACTGTCATGAATCAAGCTGGCAAAATTGGATGTACTAATCACCACACGAATATAATCAGGGACAGCAACATTAGTAATTACCGCGGCACCAATTGCTCCATCTGTCATATAAAAATCTGCAATATTTGCTCCGACAATAAGATCAGCGGCTGTACGCATTCCATTCATTGTTGAGTACACAGCAAACTGTGTCCTTAGTGGTAAAATACCCCATTCGCGCAGGACTAAATGCCTAGGGCCAACTTGCTCAAGGGTACCACGTATGATAGTGTCAGATGGACTCGCATCTATAATATTAATACCAGAAATTTGTATATCTGCAATGACTGTACTGTCTGGCAGTGGTATGACACCATTATCATATACATATTGCCTGGTAGCCCCCCCTTTTAATATCGTAACCCCAAATTCATCAGATTCGACCACCAAAATATTACGTAGAATAGGTGCAGCAGAGACCTGCCCTAACAAGGCAATAATTTCCATATCACGGTGCAAAATTTTAATCTCCGTGTCCAAGTAAAATTCCATATTAATCCCGGCACTAGAAAAACTCCCTTGACCAGTAATTACACGTTCGGTTATATTGTCATGCACAAGTGGTATGATTTCTTTAGTTGTAAGTACATATTCATCACCGTTATCTGTTAGATATCTGATAAATAAATCCACCCACAACGCATATGAAATAGGAAGATTACGATTTTCTTCCAAAACAAGAAGCCCTGGCCCAACTGGACTTTGCGCTGATACAAATAACCCAGCTTCATGTAAGGTAAGCATGTCCCTTGGACGAAAAAGCTGATTAAACCCGGACATCAGCCCCAGTACATACACTGCATTAATATACTTAAAATACCAGTGGTCTTGATCTACGTCCAAAAATGTTATGCAAGGATAACGCGCCCATGCCTCGATTGTATGTAGATCAACTGCTGCTAAAGCAAGCATCTTTGCAGCCATAGCTCGAGGCACAGGAAAATCATCCCCAATGCGGATCAAGGATGTAAAATTATCAAGCATAGGGGCATGCAAATACTCAGTATAATCACCGTAAGAAAACCAACGCACGATTTCGTTTTCTTCATCCCACTGAGTAACGACCATGGGGAGTCTCCCCCCCACATCCTCTGTCCTACCACAAGCAGCAAAAAGAAATAATAAAAAAAATAAACACAAAGATAGCTTCATAAAGCACCTCATTTGAATTGTATATACGATGATACCCGTTTTAATAAATCCATCAGACCGAGTCTCTTTCATAAGACTATATAAATATATGTCCATCAAGTTATAAAGTAGAACGATAATAAAAAAAGCCTCATTCTGATAAAAGAGGCTATAAAAAACGGTCATATATATTAATAAATTATTATAGTGTTTCACCTTAAAAATCAACCACCTCCCCCGCCGGAGGCGGGGGAGGTAGCCTTATCAACACTTTTTGAATGGTAATGATTTAATCAAACTTCAATAAACACAGGTTCTAAAACCCTACATGGATGTCAGGAGAGCTTGTACCCTGTAGCTCTACTCTGTTTAATGCACTTCTAAATACCAAATCGGCATCATTAATTCTTGTCGCAAACCCTGCCACTACAGCAGCAATCATTCTATTTCTAACATCTTGGTCATGACTGGCCAATCTTCGATCGAGGGGTATATTCCTGTCTTCTATTAATATATGCTTTGCTGCTAAGAGTTCATCTTCTGGTACTTCTATACCACCCATTATATTGTCTGGATCTGGTTCTATCCTCATGATAATATGCCATCCAAACTCAGAGCGTACAGGAGGACCAAATTCGCCAATTTCTAGAGCTAGTGTGCCATCGGTAAACTCCTGCACCATTTGGTGACCAGCAAAGTTATATCCTTCAGGGTTATCACGCATTCCTGGGTCATCACCGTAAGTTTCCATCAGTTCGTCAAAATCTTCGCCATCCAAAAGCCTTTCGTATATTTCTTGTGCGAAATCGAAAAATACTTGGCTTGCTAATTCCGCTTCGGCGTATTCGGCCTCAACTTCTGCAACAGTTTGACCAGGCTCCATATAGCCTTCAAACTCCGCAAAAATAATAGGGTCATCTATAATTGCCTGTGTTACATTATGGATTATTGTTGCGTCCAGCGTACCTTCTGGAAACTCAAGGCCTATTTCGCGACCAAAATCTTCAAAAACACGAGGCATTGCTATAACACGTACCGTTTCTTCACGCAAATCACGTTGCCAGTCTTGGGTCATGATATCTTGCCCTCGAGCTCTTAGTTGAGATTCTGCGGTAGAAACATGAGCTTGCAATTCGCTTGCGCGTATTGGCTGACCGTTAATCCTGGCTACAACTGAGTCGCCATAAAACATAATAAGCCCAAGAGAAATTACCGCTATTACAGCAATTGCTATCCCGAGACCCATAAATACATGTTGCATTTGCTTTTTCTTCGCAGCTTGTTGTACTGCTTTCCGCTCATTTATTTTTGCTTCTTTTTTCGCTTCGCTTAATTTTACATCATTGCGAAAATTTCTTTTTTTGCTCATGTCTTTCCTCCTGGAAGATAATAAATATATGATATAGGTATCCCAAAACTAAGGGATACCCATCCACATGCATTTTATGCTTTCTTGTTTTTGACCATCATAAACCACATAGATCCAGATAAGAACACAGACGAATATCCGCCAAACAAAAGCCCGACCAATATAGGCAGTGTAAAGTCTCTAATCGCAGCAACACCGATTATATACAGCATCAATACCGCAAGGAAAGAAGTAATAGTGGAAATAACAGTTCTCCTAAGGGTCTGTGTCACGCTAGTATTAATAAGCACGTCTGGGCCACCTTTTTTGATACGCTCTTTATTTTCGCGCATACGGTCAAAAATAATAATTGTTGCGTTAATAGAATAACCAAGTGTTGTAAGCATAACCGCAATAAAAGCATAATTAAGGGGTATCCGAAGTATGCCGTACACACAAAGAACAACCAAGGCATCATGAAGCTGGGCTAGTACCGCACTACCCCCAGTGCGTAAATCCCTAAACCGTATCGAAATATACAAAAGCATACCAAGCGAAGCAAACACAATTGCCAATATAGCAGATCGCTGCATCGCCTGGCTTACAGCAGGACTTACATCCGAATATGAAAATGCTCCAGACTCTAGCTCATATCTTTCGGCCAAGGCATCTATCAGTGCCATACGGGTGTCAGCTGTTAGTTGGGTTATACGTATCATTACTGCATCTTCGCCGATTACCTGTTGCACTTGAGGTGCTGCAACACCTGTTATATCTCGTACTATTGTTTCTATATCGGCATTTTCGAAGGGTTGTCCCATTTCTATAAAAAATGAAGTACCGCCAGAGAACTCCACGTCCATATTAAAAAATCCATTACCTCTGACAGAATGAAATACCATAAAAGCAAGCCCCAGAGCAAGCACCCCTGCGGAAAATGCAAAATAAATTTTACGTTTTTCTACGATGGGTTTTGGCTCAGGGTTTTCTGATTTAAACAAAGCCCAAAGTGATTGTTTTTTTGTTTCTACATGAATTTCGCCAATAAATTCATCTTTATTCTTACGAGGAAGAACATGAGATGATTTTACCAATCCAATATCGATAAGACATGTTGTTATAACTCTTGTAAGGAACAAACATGTAAACATAGACACCAAAATGCCGATTATAAGCATTTGAGCAAAGCCCATAATAGGACCCGTCCCTAACCAGAACAAGACACCGCCAGCAATCAAGGTTGTTACATTACTGTCCAAAATAGCAGGCCATGCACGTTTGTATCCGGTACGGATAGCTCCGCGCAATGTCTTACCGACAGAGATTTCTTCACGTATCCGTTCAAAAATAACAACATTGGCATCAACAGCCATCCCTATAGACAAAATTATACCTGCGATACCAGGCAAACTCAATGTAATGCCCAATCCACTGATTAAAAGCATTACAAGAGCTACATATATTATAAGTGCTAAGTTGGCACATAAACCCATAGTGCGATACACCAAACCCATAAAAAGAAGAACAAGTGCCAAGCCGATTATCCCTGCGATAATGCTTGTCTGCAACGCTTCGGCACCAAGCCTAGCCCCAATATAATTCATGCTTATGACTTCAAGACCAAAAGGTAATGAGCCTGACCTTATTTGGGAAGCAAGAAGATCTGCTGTTTCCCTGGAAAAATGACCGGTGATTTGTGCCATACCGTCTGTTATAACGGGGCCAACGGTAGGTGCACTTAAAAGCTCTTCGTCCATATAAATAAAAATAGGTTGCCCTTGATTGGCACGGGTTGCATTAGCAAAAAGCTGAGTGCCTTCTGATGTAAATCGAAGAGAAACCCCCATGCCCTGCCCTTGAACAAACTCTGTACGAGCATCGGCAACATCGGCACCGGTAAGCAAAATATTACCCTCTATATCCCGGAATGTGAGGAGGGCAGTAGCACCAATTTCGGCAACAGCAGCTTCAGCATCGTCTACGCCAGGTATTTCGACACGAATTTGGCGCGAACCTTCTACGACAGCAGTAGCCTCAAGATAACCGCGTCTATCTAGCCTGTCACGAAGCATATTGTTGGCGGCAGTCATATTTGCAGTTGTGGGATTTGGGATATTGGCTTCATAAAGGATGCTGACGCCCCCCATAAGATCAAGACCTTGACGAACATTGCCTACACTAAAAATTTGATTAGAACCTACACCAAAAATAAGCAAAAGATATAATCCGGCAGTACAAAGCAAAATTAAAGGGAAAACCAACTTACTGTTGAACTTCATTGAAAGAACTCCTCCTTTGTATATCGGAGGTATTGTACAACTTTGCGATGGGGTTAACAATAGGGGAATGAATATGATGAATGAATATGATGAATGAATATGATGAATGAATATGATGTCACGGGTTTTTGAATGGATGAAGAAAATTACGGTATAACGTCATACTGTTTTTTGCACAAATATTGTTGTATGTTCATATGACATAGACATGATTTACATTTTATGGTGAAATTTGACGATTTGTTGTATCTCATATATACAAACACATATAAAGCCTGTTGCTTTACTTTAACTAACACTATGCAGAGGTAAAATCATGTCAATTCTGTATTATGGCAAGACAATTAAAGAACTGCGTGAACGCAAACGATGGTCACATTGGCAATTAATAAATAATCTCAACTATTATGAACCTGTACTACACCGCGTAGAAAAAGGGATACTATTGCCAGGAGATGAAAATGTCTCTCACATTCTTGATACATTAGGACTGACATTGGATGATTTTTTAGTTCCTCATTTTGAAGGGCAGTCCATAGATATACACATACTATGTGATCAATTGCTTCATGCTTTATATACTAAGGAAGCAGAAAAGGCCCTGTCACTTTTTAATAAATTACTGGCAATCAAAGATTTTAATAGCAAACCTATAAACCACCAATTTTTTCTTAGCCAAAAAGCCAAGCTGATGGAACTGCAAGGCAGACCAGATAATGAAATTATGCTTCTTGTACAAGAAGGACTAGAAATAACATTAGAAAATTCAAATACAAACGACCCCCGAAATATTGCTCTGCTTTTTGAAGAGCCGGAGTTGTTTCACACCCTAGCACGAATCCATGCTCGGAAAGGGGACACATCTACTGCAATAAGAATACTGACAGAAACAAGAAATGGTTTAATCCGTCAACCAACGGGGAAAAGAGAGCGCGATAGGTATATTATTGCGTTGTTATTAACTCTGGCAGAGTGCCAATTACAAGCCTGTGCATATCAAGATGCTCTTGATACTTGCGATTTAGGCATTCATACTTCAGCAATCCGTAGTGAGGGGATGAGTACACCTGATTTCATGTTATTTAAGGTAAAAGCGTTGCACGGGTTGGGCCAGGAGCAGCAGCTAACTTCATTACTAAGGCTGGCATATACAGGGTATTTGCTATTAGGTGAAAAAGAAAAGGCTGACAATGTCATGCGAATAGCAAAACAAGAATTTTGTGTGCAATTTAATACCTACGGCATGGATGAACTAGACATCCCAAAGGTAAAAAAGCAGCCCTACGCCAGAGGAAAAACCCCTTCATGCGACAGCATAGGTGAAATGATATTTTTATTACGCAAAGAGGCAGGTTTAAGCTTAAAAGAGTTGTCCCAAGGAATATGCAGTACAGCTAATCTAAGCAAAATCGAAAATAAACGAATTAAAGCACATATGCATTATGTAGAGCCATTGTTACAACGCTTGGGAAGAGATCCACAGTTGTATTGCAACTTTTTTTTGCGAAAAGACGAGTTCGAAGCCCGAGAGTTGCGAGATTATATTCATTTGTTGTTAGTAACAAATAACCATGACAAAGCTGCTGAAGAACTTGTTAAACTAAAAGAGTATAAAAAATATAATACTGGGGTAAATTTGCAATTTATTTTACGAGCAGAGGCTATGCTTTTTATGAAAAATCATGGAGCGAAAAATCCTGAATTCGAAAAGCAATTGATTGAAGCTCTGGCTCTTACATGGCCCGATTATAATGAAGATGATCTATATCGCAAACCTCTTACCTATAATGAGTCAATTATTATAGATTGTCTTGCCATATCCTATATGGCATCTGAAGATTATAAACGAGCATGTAAAATATATGAAGCCTTGATTAGTAACCTTGATAGGCGATATGTGGATGTCCGCGAAAAATCCCGTATGTACGCTGGTCTAATTTACAATTACTCTATATGTTTGGCTAAGTTGGATAGACGCAGTGATGCCTTGGAAATAATTCAACAAGCCGAGGAGTTTGAGCAACGACACGGCGTATTAAATGTATTACCACTATTAACATATAACAAAGCGTTTAACTTATATGAAAAAAGTGAAAAAGAAAAAAGCCTGGCATATTTCGCCATGGCTTATTATGGGTTTACAATTTTTAAAGAACATGGGAGAGCTAACGCAATATCTATTGCCCGAAATCGGGTTAAAAAAAACTTTGGGATTATCCTTGATTAAGGTTTTACACCGCCTGGTTCTGGAGGCATATCTTCACGAAGTACATCTTCAAAAGGACATCTTGTTAAGTGAACATCATAAGCTGGTAGCAAAGGCATTTTTGCAATTATAAATACAGCGATCATTACAACAACACATGTTTTCTTTACTGCTGTCATATATTTCTTTTTCACAATATTTCTCCTTTCACATCACTAATAGTTGACATGGTATTTTGCTTCGGCAAACTATGACATAATAACTCAATATCATCTACTGCGAATTATGAAAATATTTATTTTCATAATTCGCAGTAGAAACTAGATATAGTAGACTTTATACTTAGCTCGTTAATGCATTAAAGCAAGTGAGGTTATTCATTGACTGCAGTAATGGATGCTCAACTTTAATGTTCACTTATGGTGACATATTTAATCTACCTAAGAAAGGATAATGATTATGAAAAAACTTAGTAAATGTGTTCTGTGTCTGGTTGCGTCCATGATGGTGTTCTCGTTAATTCCAGTGATGACATATGCATATGATGAGTTAGTAATGACACATGATGGCTATCTAGTAACTGTATGTACCGAATCTGTCGTACCGGTTTTAGAAGATCATGCTATGTATGACGACATGAGCAGAATGGGTACATTTGATTCTGTCGTTATTGTCGCCAGTTGGATTGAAAGACAGTCTAGTAGTCCAGGCGGGGGCCAATTTCGGGCGCATGGTTTTATAAGAGGTTATTCAAATTCTTTCCAGATAGGTGCAAGTGCTCAAATGTGGTATGGTAACTCAAGGTTGAATCTAGCTCAACCTACATGGAGAAATAATGGTGAAGAGGCATGGAGTACATCGCCTTGGACCGCAAGAGCAGGAACCGCAAGGATATTTGCACAATCACACCCTAATTTTTGGTAAGTATTTAGTTTTGGCATTAACGCCAAGGGTCACGCAGTACCCTTGGCGTTAATATTATTTTGGTAATGGCAACGAAGGGAGCCAAAAATGCGATATCTTGTATGTTTATTTCTGTTCATCACATTGACTGCAGCAACACTTAGTTCATGCAGAAGATACAATCAAGATGTAATTGATGATGTTTATAATAGTGTAATCACCAATGATACAGGCGTGGAATCAGATAGCGTTACGCCATACGTCACTGAGAGTGGTCAATATATGAATCACGAAAATATGCAATAACCCCAGACGATTATTATTATAATATGCCATGTATTTTCGATGAAGAGTTCAATGAAATCGAATTAGAGTATATTTTTTTTGATTATGTTTATGTTGAACCATTCGATGATGGACTTGTAGATATATTGGAAGAACACTTTTTTTATTTGCAACAAATGGAAAATATTTATCTTTATTTCGGAGTCATGCCAAGCGGAGGTATGGATATAAATATTTTTAGCTTGACAGCAGAACATAGGGCAGAGTTAAGATCAATGTATCACAGCTTAAATACACATCTTAGCTATATATTGATAGATCATCACCATTTTGTCTACACCGGTTATTATACAGGTGACGCTATGTTTGTGGATATGCCACCGACAGGTATGGATTTGGCAAATAGACGCATCACAAGCATGGATGGCACCGAGATATACACTACCCCTTTGAAGGGTGTGCAAATGGGGCAAATGTTGATAAATTATTTTGAGAACTATATAGCAACGGGACGTAATTTCGTAGAATCTGATTTTAGTGTGTATGCATACGATGACATTGTAAACATACTAATGGGTTTTGAGTATATGGCTTTTTATGAAATCGGGGACATAATAACTTTGTCATTATATGCACATTCTAAATATTTTAACTTCCGAGTTGTTGGTTTCTATAAAGAGGGTACATCATTCCCAAGTTTAATAATGCCAGAAGAAAACATTTATTTTGATCGTGCAATTATTATGCCTTTCTTTTTATTAAACTATGATCCAATTAACGAAACAAATGAAAGATTTCACAATATTTATCACTCTATGCTTTTGTATGGCATAATCAGAATAGCAGAACCAATTGAAACGGTCATGAAGTCCGTAGAGAGTTTTAGGGAAATATATATTAGATATCTATCTACTGTCAGAGGCATATCGTATGAATATATCATGGATTTAGATATACCCCTTTTACCAATGCCATTACGTTGGCCTAGACATTAAGCATAGTAGCTCTAAGTGCTATCACCCAATCGTCCCCCCACCCACAACGACATCTCCATCATAAAATACTACCGCTTGCCCTGGAGTTATTGCTCGCTGGGGGGTTTCAAACTCTACATGAATTTCGTCATGACTAGTTTGCCAAATCCTTGCGGGCTGCGATTGATGAGAATAGCGGATTTTCGCATGAACATATAAAGACCCATCTAGTTTTTCTACTGGGATAAGATTAATATCTCCAGCTGTCAAAGACTTCGAAAATAGATCGTCTTCACTGCCTACGATTACGCTATTATTTTTCGAGTTTATACCGCATACATACTGGGGCTTGGATCCATAAAGTCCAAGACCCTTACGTTGACCTATTGTATAATGTTCAATCCCTTTGTGCTGGCCTAGTATCACCCCTTCTGGAGAAACAAAGTTACCAGGCACACTTTCTTCATGTGTGTACTTATTAATAAACCTGGCATAATTTTTATCTGGTGCAAAACAGATATCTTGACTGTCTTGTTTTGTAGCTGTAGATAACTTTTGAGTGATTGCAATTTCCCGTACATCGTCCTTTGTAAGCCCACCCAACGGGAACAATGTCCTAGCAAGCTGTGACTGAGTCATCGCATAAAGCACATAGGTCTGATCTTTTGTTGTATCAATGCCACGCGATAATAAATATCGCCCAGTCGGTTCTTTGGTTATTTTGGCATAGTGTCCTGTTGCTATGATTTCTGTTTCTAATTCTTTGGCTCGAGCCAAAAATCTTTCAAACTTCAGATATCTATTGCAATCAATACAAGGGTTGGGAGTACGACCACTGCGGTATGCCAATATAAACTTGTCGATAACCTGTTTGCTAAAAGAATCAGTAAAATTAAACACAAAAAAAGGGATCCCCAAAGCTGTAGCAACAGCCCGGGCATCCTCTGCGTCTTCTAGGGAACAACATGCTCTACTATTTTTTTTGACAGCTTCATTTTCGTCAAAAAACAACTTCATCATAGCCCCACTGCAATCATATCCATGTTGGATTAATAAATATGCAGCAACAGAAGAATCAACGCCACCGCTCATGGCAACAAGCACTTTGTCTTTCATTATTCTATCCATGTGACCTTTTTTTCATCATATTGTCCACGAGGTTCTGGCCATTCATCCTTTTCTCCTATTGCAATAATGTTAAAAGGGATTTCTCCTTCTGGGATTTCCAAGATCTCTTGGATTACAGGTAATACCGGTTTAGGATATACCCCACACCAACAAGTACCAAGCCCAAACGCTTCTGCTTGAAGCAAGATATTTTGGGTTGCTGCGCCGCAATCCTGAGGATAAAAACCTTCTGGCAGGCCTTTCATTTTTCCATCTTGCATTGCAGGGAGAGCCACAACAATAATTGCTAAAGGGGCAGTTCGCAACATTTGGGCCCATTTGTGTGCATCTGCTAAACGTGTAAGCATATCCCGGTTAGTAACGGCAACAAACCGCCAAGGTCTTGTATTACATGCAGAAGGAGCCAGCATTGCCGCTTCCAACATTGATTCAATTTTATCCTTTGCAACAGGAGTCGGTTTAAATTTTCGGATGCTTCTGCGGGACTTGATGATTTCTAGTGTCATACTTTTTCTCCTATCTTTGATAGCTTAATATACATGAATGATTGTACAGTACATATTACTTCGTAAAATTATTTCCAATAATCAAACTCAAATTCATACATTTGCACAGTGTCGTTTTCTTGGATCCCCAGCTCTTCCAATTTGTCTATTATCCCTCTTTGTCGCATAAACCGTTGGAAGAAGGCAAACCCTTTTTCGTCAGCCATATTAGTGTAACCGAGCATCCGCTCTATGCCTGGGCCTTCTACGCTATATAGCCCTTCTTTTACTTTTTCTATAATAATCGATGCTTCACGGCTTTCTGGCTCGAAGAAGGTTTCGTAATTTGTTTCAAATACCACTGATGCTGGAGCATCTTTTAATATTTGTGCAATACCCTGCACCAAGTCAGTAAGTCCTTTGCCTGTTGCACCAGATATTTTGTACAAAAGCCAGTTACGCTTCTTTGCATAATCTTCTAACTCATTCATAAAGTCTTCTTCTATCGGCAAATCACATTTATTTGCCGCTATTATTTGTGGGCGATCACACAAAACCGGGTTGTATGCAGTCAACTCGT
>Ga0123355_10004832_pt1 | contig 19621 bp, 20 predicted proteins | sample TergutEmb28metaG_3_FD_89872 | JGI IMG/M metagenome (GOLD analysis project Ga0123355, IMG submission 89872) | Embiratermes neotenicus P1 segment gut microbial communities from Petit-Saut dam, French Guiana - Emb289 P1 | ecosystem: Host-associated > Arthropoda: Insects > Digestive system > Gut ...
CTGTTCGGATTCACCAACCGCTTGGTTTTACACTCGGCATTGTAACGGTCACGGTCTTGGTGTCGTTGGATAACTTCATCACGTTTCCGTTGCTGTTCCGCTTCACGAGCAGCAGTAACGCCTATGGCATTTTCTATCTGCAATTTTTCCGCCAACAAATTATCTTTTTGTTTTTCGAGTTGGGGCTTAGTGTCGTATTTTTCAACGGTTTCTTTGTGGAAGTCGCTACGCAATTTTTCTTGATGAGCAATTTCTTTTTGCATTTTACGTCGTTCCCAAAATCCTGCGCTACTGAGGTTCCGTTCAATATCCTGTATCTTGTAACCGTAAAGCATATCAACATCTGATGCGTGTTTAAGCCCTAAAAGTTTTGTGTGAATAATTCCAAGTTCAATGTCAACTTCTTTCAAATTTCGTGGTTTTAGTTTGGTCTTGGGTTTAACTACTGGTTTAGGTGAAGGCGTTGGGGCTGCTTTGGGTTTGGACTTAGGTACAGGGGTAGGATTCGTTTTGGTGTTAGTCTTTTTCGCAACTTCGATTTTCGTTATAGGCTCATGCGTTTTTGGCACAATCGGTTTAGGAGTATCTGTTTTTGGTTGCTCCCACTCGGCTGAAAATGCCTTCGTGCAACCCTCGAAAAGCGTAGGGGTGGTTGACGGTTTTTCCTGTTCTTCATGTGTAGCTTCCAGTTCATGCAATTCAATTTCGAGTGCTTGTAATCTTGCATTGATATTTTTGAGTTCTGCATTAGCCAATTTTATTGCACGGTTTATATCGCCACGCTCGGTACGAATTCCCCGTTGCTCCATGGAGCGTTGAACGGTTATGCGACATTTGAGAAACGTCTAGTATGGACGCATCCAACGTCTCATACTCATCGTCTGGAGACTCGTCCATGTTATCATCTTCGCTGTCGTCATTGTCATTCCCGCCACCGTCTCCACCACCGCCATCATCTGTAATAAAAGTAATATGCAGATTTTCAGTTTTGGAATCCCATGTAATTCTTTTGATTAAGAAATTGACAAGTTCTCGTTGTTCTTCAAGGCTCAAAGTGTCTATTTCTTCAAATTTATCAAGTAGCTTTTCCGCAAATTCTAGCAAATTTTCTGTCTGATAAAGATTAGTCTTTTTTTCTCCAAACGTCTGTAACTCTGCATATAGCTTGTTTCTATCTTGTTTCAATGCTCGTATGCGGTTTTCAAAATCTGTTGCTATATCGTCACTTTCGCTGTCTGTATTGGAAACTCTTTCAATCAATCTATCAATTTGCCTTGTTTTTTTATCAATTTCTTGTTGTATGAACTCGGAAGGATTTAAGGCAACTTCTTGTTTCCTTTGGTCTGCTTGTTCCTTCAAACCAGTTAAAAATTCATCTCGGTTTACCCCTCTGGATTTTAGTCTGTCTATGATTGCTTCATCAACAATATTTGCTTTAGCATTTTTGTTTTTGCATAGCGTATTTTTGGATTTTCGGCGTAGTTTACAAGCATAAAAATATGTTTGGGTGCCATCTTCTTGCTTGCGTCCATACTGTACTGTCATTGCCCTGCCGCACTCTTTACAACGGATAATTCCGCTGACTAAAGCGGTATGGCTTTTTTGAATATGATGCGGAAACTTATCTTTGTTTTCTTCAAGTAATTTTTGGACTTCAAGCCAAGTATCAGCTTCGATTATCCCCATGTGTTCACCGACAGATATAATCCATTTATCCGGTGTATTTCTTGTAGCACCTTGTTTTCCTTCATCGGTTGTAAATTTTTTAGTTTTGGCGTAAGTCATCAAGCCACACTCGCCATCAACGTCTCCATAAAACTCTGAACCTAGATTTTCATAAAAAGCCTTAACCCGTGCATCCGCTTTAACGTAGCTTGGATTTTTGAGTATGCCTGTTAATTGGCTGTTAGTCATCCACTTGTCATTTTGGCTCTTTACATTATTCTGCATTAGATATGTTTCTAACTTTGATACAGACCCAAACTCTAAATATTTATTAAATATATCTTGAATTTTTGTTAGATTGTTTTCGTCTACAACAAGTCTTGTCTGTTCTATTCCTTCAATTTTTCGCCTGTGTAGTTTGTAGCCAAGCGGGGCTTTACCGCTTATCCAGCGTTTGGTCTTGGACAGTGCAAACATGTTGTCAGTAACACGTTCGGTTATGGTTGCTCTTTCAAGCTCGGCAAAAACCATGACAATATCCATCATCGCTTTGCCTATTTTTGAATCTGTTTCAAATGGCTCGGTTGCCGAAAAAAAGGAAACATTGTGTTTTTTGAGTAACTTGAGAATGTTAGAAAAATCTGCAACCGACCTTGAAACTCTGTCAAGACGATAACAAACTAAAACATCAAATTTCCCTTTTTTTATGGCTGCTTCTAGGCGTTGAAAGTCTGGACGATAGGTGTTTGCACCTGTATATCCTTCGTCTCTATCATAAACGGTAAATATAACTTCTTCACGCCCATATATCTGATGACTATTTATAAATTCCTTGCACTTATCTATCTGGATATTGATAGAATCGCCTTTTTCGCGGGCAACGGATTTTCTGCCATAAATTGCAATTCGCTTCATCGTACATCGCATCCTCTCGGTTGATATACATATATTATAACCACGCCTTACATGGACGTCCAGACAAAATAAAAAGACTTCCGCAAATAACACAGAAGCCTTTATAATCGGTTATGTTTAACTTGTTTGTTGGAGGTCTAATGCTCCATTTTTGAATTTTTTAGTATAGATTGATGCGAGTGCCTTCTCCATACGCCCCGGCGGGATTTCGTTTGAACACGAAACAGTATACGTCTTTGGTTTTCTACGTCTCTTTTGAAGAACGGCTACGATTTTTTCGGTTGCCCTAGAAAAGAACCCCATTCCAAGAAACACAACCGGTAACAACAGAATTGCAATGTCTATTATTATACTCACCATTGGTCTATCTCCCTCTCTTGCACCTAAAATAGTGCTATCGCTTTCCTATCTGACACTTTCAAAAAATGCAGCACCGAAATTTGCCCTAACTTCAAATTTCTTAAATTGACTAGAGTGTCTGGTTGCAATGTGATGTAGCGTAGTACGGCCTATTTCCTTTTGCTCTGGCGTACCAAATATCCCTAAAACTTCGTCTGGTGTTCGGGTTGTCTCGGCTGTTTCACCGCCGGACGTTTCATCAAAACTTATATCAGCAGAGTTACGTGCTTCCTTGATAGCTTCCTGTTTAAATTGGGCTGTAACAATACAAACAGGGGGAATGTCATACTTATGCTCAACCCAATTTTTCAAGGTAATATAAGCTGATGAAAGGTACTCGTATTTTTTGCGTCCGTATTTACTTTGAAGATTCAGCAAACTATCAATTACAATTGCGTCAAAGCGGTTAAAACCACGATAATGGCCGTCAATAATTTCAAGAAAATCCTCAACATACCCGGTTTCTTCAATAAAACTGAGGCGTTCACCACTAATCAAAGTGGCCTTGATATTGTCCACGTAGGCCATGTCTTCCGGTGACAAAACTGCAAGTCCTCTTTGGATATCACTTGTAGTAATTGTGCGTCCGTTTTCACGACATCTAACGGCAATTAACTTGTTAATCCATTGCTCTCTCGCACTGCCTTCCATTGCCCATATTGTTACTCTGCGTCCTGCTTGTAGCAGTCTGTGTACCATGAAAGCACACATAGTTGTTTTGCCACCCTTTGGCGGTCCCATAATACCTACAAAATGACTTCTTCTAAGCCCAGACCAAGTATCATCAATCTCTGAAATTTTCAATTCGCAAAGTAATTCCCTGCGTTTCTCTTGTTCTTCTTTGTATTTTGGGTCAAGTTCCTTGTGTAACCACTCTGTATCAAGTACATACTGCCGTGATATTTGTGTCCGGCGGAGTGCATCTATTTTCGCTTTTTCAAAGATTAGAAAATCCATGGCTCCAACATAACCTTGATATTCTCTGCGGCGTCCTTCTCGGTAATCGACATAAGGGTCGGCTGCTGTTAAAATACTGGCCGCTAAGTTCAAACATTGTCGTGTGTACTTACGCTCAAATACTTCAACAAAGCTATTACAAGCTGTTCTAAAACCTTCTGCTCCGGCAAATTTCATATTGCAAATACGTTCATAAGCTGCTTTTGTTACCATTTTAAAAGCATCATAACAATCTGATTCTGTGTACTCGTTGTTGTCAATCAATAGATTGGTGTATTGAGTAAGTTTCACCTGTGGTGCAGATAAAATTATTTCCCTGTTTTCCTCAATTACAGCCTCCAACAATGACCAATCTCCGGTAGTTAGTCTGCGTGTAACTGCCAATTCATACAAGATTGAATATTCATCTTGGAATACATTTGACATGAATTGAGACGCTAATGCTGAAGCATTATCAACACGTTCTTGCTCTAATTGCTGGTCGGACAATACTTCCCGGCGAAAAACGCCGGAAAATAATATGTCCAATTGTGATACATCGTTTTCGTCATAGGGATAACGTACACGTAATTGCTTGAAAACCGCCATTAATTCCCCCCCAAGTCTGGTAGACATAGTAAATCTTTAAACTCGTTATATGTTTGTGCTGCGATATCCTTACGCCGGGATTCGCCCTTCATCAGTACGGGTATGCTCTTTTTCTTAATGCGGTCAAAAATACGATGATAGGCAAGGTCATTTGTTTTTTTAAGGTCTTTTGGGTCAAGGTTGGTGGTTAAAATTAATGGCTTGCTGGCGTCACAACGAAGATTAACTATATCGTATACAATTCCACTGATATACTCTGTCCTACGTTCGACACCAAGGTCATCAATTATTAACAAGTCTACGCTCTCAACCATGTTGTAGATTTGGTTACGCTTTTCTGAAAATCCAGATGATTCAATTTCTCGGATTAGTTTAGAAAAGGATGTTGCTAGTACACTATACTTTCTGTCTAACAAATAATTGCAAATGGCATAACTGAAATATGTTTTACCCACGCCAACATTACCTGCGAACACAATCCCTATGCCACTATCACGCATTATTAAAAAGTTTTCTGCATAGCATTTACAGGTTTTAGATGCTTCTTCATTTTTCAAGTCATCGTTTGCGAAGGTATAATTTTCATACTCTGGGTTTGAATATGCAATCTTGCGTAAACGATTGACAGTAACTTCATGTTCCCACTGCCATTCTGCTTCTAGCATTAGTTCACGACGCTTTCTAACGCATTCACAAGGGATAGACACCTTAAACCCATTAGCAAGGGTCTGTGTACGTTCATTACAATCGGGGCATATGATAAAGCCCTCTGAATCTATTAAGTTCATATCTGATAAAACCCCCTTCTTGATGCTGCAAGGCAAGTCCAACACAAATTTTGCTCATTCACGTTAAACAGTTCACGGTCATTTAACCGATATTGGCAAGAATCACAGTAACAATTGCAACGTGAACATAGTAAAATATATCCGTCTACGAGTTCTAATGCTGTTCTTGGTAAGGTTTCGCCACATTCAATACATTCACAGATGCAATCAGAACAAAGGAAATCCTTACAATTACCCTTAACTCTAAATCTTAATACCCTGCTGTCAAAGCACTCCCCGTATTCTGCACCAATAACAGACTTATGTTTCCTGTTTAACGAATTTCCACACGCGACACAATAAGCTGCTCCGCATCGGCTGCAACAGAATAAATTTGTGCAATCCATTCTATTCTCACGCAATATGCCTAATCTGAAAGGGTATACGTCACCACCACAAGTACAAGTCATCTTTTTAGATGAAATTATTGAAAACACCAATGTTTACCTACCTTTCTGCGTTTTAGCTGAATAAAGCCGTTAAAACCAATCTGCTGAATCATAATCTTTACTGGCGGTACTCTCTGGTGCAGAAGTCTCTAACTGCTTTAGATAACCACTCTTTCCGTAACCAACCATAACAGCATTAAACCAATTTTTTATATTGATAACTTTCTGCTGTTCAGCCCACCAATTAGTACAGTCTATATGAAGGTTTAAGTCATCCATGCCAAGTGCAGATAAAAGCTGACTGTACTCTTGTGCTGATAAAACCACGAATTTACCGTACTTAGTTTTATTAGTGGATTCTGTTTTATCTGCATTTAATTTTTTATCCGTAGTAGTGTCTTTATTACTTATACTTTTATTTCGCTCTTTATTTCGGTTCTTTATTTCTTGGGTATCAACTTTGATATCACCTTTGGTATCAGTTTCGAGGGTAGAGTTAGTATCAGATTCGATTTCGTTGTTAATGTTTCTGATACCTGTTATGGTATCTGGTTCGATATCCGTATCATTTTCGATATCAGTTTCAAGGCTTTTAAGGGGCTTTTTCAGCTTCCATGTGGTGTAATCAGCATTAAAAGCTATGATAGAACGTTGACGGAATGACTTGCCTCTTGTAATAACAGTGAGAATATTTTGTTTGAACAGTTCTTTTATTTCACGGTTTAAGTTGTTACGTCTGACATCAATTGCTTTGGCTAGATATGTGTCTGTTAGTTCGGCTTCCTTTCTGTGAAAACCATAGGTATACCGCCAAACGGCTAATATAATGCGTAGCTGTGTACCGCTGATTTTTAACCGCATTACTAATCGCATAACGTCATTTGGTAATGAAGTATAAGTACCCGGCTTTTCTGGTTTTGCCATATGTTCATCTCCTTTGTTCGTTTTTTGGAGTGGAATACATTTATTATTGCATATGGATAGTTGATTGAAAAACGATACTAGCGTGTAAAAACGGGCTTTATTAGGCTGTTTCTATAAATTTTTGAAATATATACTGGCTGTGAAGCCCTATAAATATGCTATTTGTGAATTAGCCTTTCAGTATCGTGCGAAAGAGAAAAGTGTCCTATATCGTGAGAGAAGTACCCGTCTTTTCTAGTTTCGCTATATGATAGCCTCCTGTTCGTTTTCTTTATTGGCTATGTATCAATTATTACATACATCAATGGTGTTGAAAAACGATACTAGCACGTAAAAACAGGCTGTTTTTATAGGCTTTTGAAATAGTAAATAAGCCGTTAATCCCTATAAATACGGCATTTGAGAATAGATAATTTCGTATCTCATATGCAAAAGCAAATGCCCTATCTCGTGTGATATACAGTAGTCTTGTCCAGCGTGACAGAATTATTTTATGTGGATGTTTGAATTTGAAGTTTGTTTGGTGCCTAATGTGTTTCCTTCACAAAAAGGAAGTAGGCATATATATGAAGAAATCAAGATTAGCTTCAAATATACAAATGTTATGTAGAGATTTTTGGGTATGGATTCGTGTCCGTCCTGTGAATGTTGTTATTGCTGCAAATGTGTTTTTAGCTGTAATTATTGGTCTGGTTATGTTTATAAATATTGTGCTTCCTACCCTTATACTTGGTGTTTTAGTGATAATCGTTTTCAAAGATGAGCTTTCCGGGCTTTTACCACAAAGAGAACCGCCGCCGCTAACATTGTATGATGATGCGGTTTGTTGGGAAATCACAAAATTAATTCTTGATTCGTATTCAAGTGTAAGTTCTGCGTTGAATGAATTTGTCCACGCCCCGAACAATGCAAATGACATGTACAATACTGCTGATTTTCGTGGGGTTTATAACGATGCTACGATATTAAAACTGCACTTTTTACGGAAACAAAAAGACATTTCAAATGGTGATTGTGACTATATCAAGAATGTGTTGCAAAGTGCGGTTGATGGTCGGCTACGTGATGGCTATTTGTCCGGGTGTGCGTGGGCTGTTCCTGTGATTGCTAATGTACCAATAGTGAAAATATCATCTATTGAATGTTCAGCTTTATACATCAATGTGGATATTCTTCTCACGAATGAGACTAAAAGCGTGAATGCAGCACAATTATCTGATAAACCCTCTCAACCGCTGGCAACAAATGATGCGGATTCGTTGTTTTAATTATAAAGTAGGTGTTTTAGGTGGGTATACCATTTCTATTAGATGAACAAGCGTTTCGATTGGGTTTTCAACGCTGGATTGAGATTGACTATAGCGTTTCGCCCCACGCTTTGTGGTGTGGTCGTACTGGCAGCGGTAAATCTGTGGCAGCAAAACTATTATTGGCACGTTCGGTACTGCTGGCACCGCCGGAAATGCAACCTGTGGAGCTTACAATTGTGGACCCAAAAGCAGACAGCGATTTTGATTATCTTGACAGATTACCTAGATTTTATCGGGGCGATGCCGCACCACAAGGGCTTAAAGATTTCTTTTCAGATTTTAGAAAACGGCAATCAAAAGAAGATGAAACACGCAACCTTAAAATTTTATTTGTAGACGAGTTTGCTTCCATGCTCAATTTAATCAATGACAAAAAAGAAAAAGAGAATGCAATTAAAACATTATCGCTACTGCTGATGTTATCACGTTCTTTTAGATTTTCTGTTCAGCTTGCTACTCAACAGCCAAGTGCCGAAGCAATGGGAAACTCCGGGAATCGTGAACAATTAGGAATTGTGGCTTTGCTAGGTGATAGTGGCACCCAGACACAGCAAATGTTGTTCGATGGAGATAGCCGGGATAAAATGAAAGAATTTGGTAGTGTTGGCGGGAGAGCTACAGGCTGGTTAGCACTAAACGGGGGAATAGCTGTACCTGTGAGGGTTCCACGGGTTAATGATATGCAAAAACTTAATGATGTAATTCTGAAAAATTTGAAAGGGGATTCATAATGAGAATTTTGGTTATTTTCTGCAATGACTGTGGTGCAGTTTTCAATTTTGATTTACTGGCACGCATACAAGAAAATTCATCTGTTGGAGATTTTATCTGCCCGGCTTGTTATGGTAAATATAAAAAGCATTGCAAGCATCACACATACGTTTTGTTGAGAATGTATGAGGTATTTGCTAATGATGAAGGATTTAATTCTGAAATTGAGTGTATTTATATCAGCTTCAATAGTTGCGGTAATTCTCGTTTGATAATCCGCATGGCAGACCATTATCTTATTAAACGTACTTTGCCAGAAGATTTTACCCTTATTCAAACCAGAGCAGATTCACCGGCTCCAAGTCCGGTTGAACTGATATTTACAATTGATGTGAACTTGAATCCGGGCAGTCCAGAATTTAATAATGAATTGAACCTTGCTTTGCAATTTGTACAAACGTGGCTTGATGATAAACTTTATCTAAAATTCGTTGATAAGCAATGTAATTGAGGGTGTTCTTATGCCTGTTGTGTAGATATGTATAAAATATATTTTAGAATGGAGCAATTAAAATGACGCAAAATGTAATGATTTTATCTGCTGGACGGTATCAAATGACCGATGAAAAAACAGGAAAGCTTATTGAGGGTACAAGTGTCCGTTATCTTATGGCTGAAAATTTAACACACAAGGAGGACACACAAAGGTCGGTAAAGGGCTATGTTCCCGCAAAATGTACTGTACCCTACGCAGAATATGAAAATTTTAAGGTTGTTCCGGGGCTTTACTCGGCGGAAATGACGTATTCTGTGGATAGTAAGGGAAAGGCGGCAATCACGCCTATAAAGTTTACATTCTTAAACCCTTTGAACCTTGCTAATGGGCTTGGATTTGGTGCCGCCAAGGCTCCGGCTGCTGCTAAAGAGGCAAAGTAATTTGATAAAGTGTGAGAGGGCGTCGCGAAGCATGGACGCCCTTTTCCTTGATAATATGTCAACATTGGCAAGATTTTTGAGGTGAGTTAGATGTTTGGGTGGGAGATTTTACATGATATAAAAGAGAGCAGTTTTAGGCCGATTAAGTGGAAAGAACATAGAATTGCTACTTTGAGATTAGCACAAGCATATAAACGGATTGGAAGTAATAAGTATCATCGAATTATCCAATGTGGAAGTTCTTTGACGTTTAGGCGATATGGTGATAATTCCTTACGTCTAAACTCTGCAAATTTTTGTAAAACAAGGCTATGCCCTACATGCTGCTGGCGGCGTAGTGTACGCACATTTGCACAAGCAAGTAAAGTTATGGAGGCGGTTGCCGACAAGTACAGTTTTTTGTTTTTAACGTTGACTTGTAAAAATGTTGGTGCATCCGATTTGAATAAACAGATTGACCGCATGTATTTAGCTTATAAAATGTTGTGTTTGCGGAAGCGTTTTGTTGATTCTGTGCGTGGCTGGTGCCGTAGTTTTGAAATAACGTTTAATTGGACAACAAAAGAGTATCATCCCCATTATCACGTTATTCTGGCTGTTGACAACGAATATTTTAACAACAATCTTTATATAGAGCAAGGCGAGTGGAGTTCTATGCGGAAATCTTGTCTTAATGTTGATTATACGCCGATTGTTGACGTTAGACGGCTGAAAGCATCCGAAGGTGGTAAAGGTAGAGAGATTGCAGAGGTTGCCAAATATGCAGTAAAACCGACTTCTGTAATGGCTGATTTGAGGGGTATTGCCTCATATGATGAACATATCAAGGAAGAAATTATACAGTTTGTGAATGAGATAAGCGATACTACTATTTATGTACTTGATGCAGCATTGGCACACAGGCGGCTTATTGGTTATGGTGGGATTTTGAAGCAAATGCACAAGCAATTGAATTTAACTGACGATGAGGATTTGATACACGTTTCGACTGATGGTGAACCTGTGGAGTATGCAACCTTTGAGATTGAGCGTTACCGCTGGCATACAGGTTATAGGAATTATTTGAAGCTAGAGGACGAACCATTAGAGATTGAGGCAATTGATGAAATAGAAATGACTGCCCCATGTGGTTGAGACAGTCATTTTATCGGTGATGTTTTGTATGGTTTAATTTGATGTTAGTATGACGGTTTGTGTAGTAGCATCCCATTCAACATTTGCCCCAAACGCCTCTGCTACTGCCCTCGCTGGCACAAATGTACGCCCGTTGATGATTCTGGCCGGAACGTCAAGCGTGATATTTTGTCCGTTCCGATTGAGGACGTTGCTGCCAATTCTCAAAGTTACTGTGGTATTGCCCCTTACGGCGGTAACGGTCTGGGTATTAGGTTCCCAATTAATTCTTGCTCCCATCGCTTCAAAAATCTCTCGTACTGGCACCAGAGTACGCCCGTCAACACTGACCGGTGGAGTATCGAATTGGATGTATCTGCCGTCCAAAGTTACTGCTATGCCGGTGTTTGGGCGGGTTGATGGTTGTGTTTGTGGTGAAGTTTGGACTTGGGGTTGCCAGTTAAAGATATGACGCTGGATGTTGGCTTCGGTGATAGAGTGGAAATCTAGTAAGGAACTCGCATTTTGATTTGCTCTAACCCGTGTCCATTCGTCAGCAATACGCCCTTGGGTTACGATTGTTGTTGTGTTGTTTTGGAAATCGACATCGGCAATATGTGTTGAACGGAACATTCCATTCAACAATTCAAGATAAGAAATCTCGGTTTGCCTATTCACACCCGATGAAACAAAAACACCAGAAAATTCACGGTTGTTTGATATTTCAAAATCCCATCCCCATAACTCATCTAGTAGCGTTGTTGTATTATTTGCAAATGTGTATATAAGGAACGGTCTACCAGTATTACCACTTGCGTCTGCTTCTATAATAATCTGGGGCACTCCATTGTTACCAAAATCATATAGAGTAAAAGCATTTGCCCCAAAGCCGTGTTCTTGTGTAAAAGCTGTTGAGTTTCGCAAAATAGCGGCATATGCTTCTTGCCAAGTCTGTGTGGTTTGTGTTGGTGGCGTTGGTTGAGTTTGGGGTTGCCATCTATAAATTAACCGTTGTATGTTTGCTTCATTTACAATGTTCTCTCGTAATATAGGTACTCCACCAAATACTTGATTAAATTCTAATTCTGTAACATTCCTTTCGTTTATCCTCCAGGAATTAGATTCGCCAGTATCCTGTGAATGAAATACTTCACCATGAACGCCATTGTCAACAAGAGTATTTCCTTCAATGGAGTATCTTCTTAAACCATATCCCGAATAATGCCCAACTCCTGCAAAAATCCCTGATTGATTATCATTAGGCAAATAAAAAAGCCATCCACTACCTGCGGGTGCAAAATTATGATTACTTTCTAATCTTACAGCTAAACCGCTTCTAAAAGTGTAGAAGTAAGTAGTATCGTGCCATGCTTCAATGGTGAATGTGTTCGTCAACTCATAATACCACTTAGATGAAACAAGTAACTCTGGTATACCATCTCTGTCAATGTCAATCACTTCAAAATACCACGTCAAAACATTGCCCATCGAATTGGTGTGAGGTAAGTTTTGTAGTATTTGTGTATATGCTTGTTGCCAGCTTCCCCAGCCAAAAATAATGCTTTGTATGTTGGATTCGGTGAGTTCATTAATAAGTATCTGTTCACCATCAAGCCTTTGTGATGATTCAACAGCAACAAGCCTGTTCCCCTCAATTACATATCGTGTAGCACTTACGCCAAAATCATCGCCTTCTTCTACGATAATTCCGGGAGTATTACTTGGTGGTATCATAAAGCGAATGCCGAACTGTGCAAAAAATCCACCGAACCAGCCATCAAAATCAAGCTCAATCATTCTGCCACCAGCAAATGAATAGATGTGAGTGGCGTCAACAGAAAAAACAATCAGTTCTGGAATATTATTGTTGTCTATGTCATGCAACAGAAAACGCCAATCTTGTGTTTCTCCCCATCTATCAATACCCGGATTTCTTATCAACGCCCTTAAATACTCCGCATACGCCGTCTGCCACGGTTGCGATGCTTGTACTTCTATCCTACCCGCTGGAACGATTGCCAGCAACAAGGCCAGCACCAATGTAATACTTAAAATCTTCTTGCTCATCTTAAAACAGCTCCCTTAAAACGGTTATTTAGCCGCAACAACAAGGCGGCTTATCTGCATTATAACGCTTTCATAAAAATTTTACAATAATCACTTCTGAATATATTAAGTCATTTCTTAAATCCATTTATCTTTATCCAACGCCATAAAATCAATAGCAACCGGACAGAATCCGGGGAAATTGATTTTATTGGGGGTGTAAAAAATGGATGATAGACGTACATCCTTTACCATTGGTGGAAAAATACACGGAGACCGCAACATTTGTGGACATAGGATTAGACAAGCAAGGCATATTCCCAAAGTACCATTAAAACAGGAAGATTTAGCTTTGCGAATACAGGAAATGGGATGCACTGATATGACAAAGACAATAATCTCCCGTATTGAACGTGGGGAACGTCCGGTTATAGATGCTGAATTAAAAATCTTCGCTGTAGCTCTTGGTGTTACGATGGACTGGCTTACAGAAGATTTTGACCCAGAACAAGATTTACAAACGTAATTGAAGCAAGCGGCAAAGTGCAAAGAGTAAGCCTTGCCGCTTTTGTTTTTACGCATCGGGCGTAGCCCGCGAAAATTTTTACATTTCCGCACTGGCTACCCCTAGACTTGGACTGTGTTGCTATATTATTTCCTTGTGAAAAATCTTAAATAGCCCACTCGGAAAATCTGCTGTTTTGTCGGCTTCTTTTTCTTCGGGTGTTCGTCCTGTCAAATGTTGATACGCTGTAATTTCAAAGGTTCTGTTATTTGATGTTTCTACTTTGAAACGTGCTGTTTTGATAATGTGGTTTCTGTGATACTCTGTGACACGAATGTTTGTAATGGTGGGCTTGCCCTCGCAAAAACGATATGGGATGTTTCCTGATAAAATTTCCGTTATACGCTCCAATGACGGAATCGTTTTACTTTTTGGGTTTGCGTACCGTACAAGCTCGGCGGAATCTAGTTTTGTTTTCTTAACAAGCTGTTGCATTTCTCTTGTCATCTTGGTTGTCCTCCTTGGGGTTGAGGGGCAAGGTGTAAAACCTCGCCCCGTTGCTTTTAGGTTAAACAGCTTCATAAAGCCCGTTCATTATTTGGACGCTTATGTCATCACTGTAGATGTCCCAAAGTGCGTCAAAGTCCCAAAAACCAGATTTGTATAACTCTGCATCGAAGATTGTTGCATGTACTTTCCTTCCGCTCGTTGCATCTGTGATAATTATTGGTGTCCACATTTTTATTATCCTCCTTGGGTTGTGAGGGGCAAGACTCAAACCCTGCCCCAATAGGTTTTATTTTGTTATGCGTTTGCTGCGTTTAGTTTGAATGTTCCATTGCTGTGTACTTGTCCGCTTGTACCATACATAGTGCGTATTTCGTCTAACTCGTAATTTTTATGGCTACGTCTTTTGTAATCTTCTGGTTTCAAATACCAACATTTTTTTTGAGAGTGCCAACGAAATTTAAGCTCTTTCAGTTTGTCTTTATGGGGTTTTGTCTCACCTGACACCCATACGAAACAACCGATTACTTCAATAATGATGTTATCCATCCGCATTAACTCTGTGATAAGGTCTATAAATTGGTCGGCTGTCTCGCTACTCTCCGTTCTGGCTGTATAGGTTTCACCATCTTTGTTTTGGTGTATGTCTTTCAGCTTCGGAAATAATGTGCTGTATTCGTTGTTAATGACTTTCATCGTTTCTTCACTTCCGCCGCCGTCTGGGTGGTGTGAGTGTGCTAACTCTCGATACTTCTTCTTTAGTTCTTCAAGGGTTGTGGGTATTGGCTGAAAATATCTATACATTGGGTTTCCTCCTTGGGGTTTGGGGTTGTCTTAATTTCTAAATATATTTTAACATACTTATAGCAGTATGTACACTGACAAGGTTCCCAAACTTTTAGCCTGATACTGCTATAAGTATGTGCAATTTGCATACTTGTATCAGTATGTAGGTTAGTGTACAATAATTGCGGAGGTGCTTTACATGGCAAAGACAAAAACATCAAGTACCGTTAAAAATAGGTATAATGCAAAGGCATATGACCAGTTGCCCATTCGTGTCCCGAAGGGATATAAAGAAGAAATACAAGCCCACTCTGCTGTTATGGATGAATCGCTTAATGGTTTTGTAATTCGTGCTATCAGAGAAACTATTGAGAAAGATACTACCACTAACACGCAAGCCAACGAGTAACCCGCTCTACTGGTTTTCAAATTATGCAGGGTGGTGAGGTCGGGGGGATTGGGGGGAACGCCCAAGGTCTTAAAACCTTCCCCCTTCACTCAACTAAACGAAGCGTTTTTTTGTGCTACGCTTAAAGGGACGGCGGTTCTTCAACACGCGATTTATGCAGTAACGGAGCCGGTCACTTCAAAAACAGCACAAAAAAAACTCTTAGTCAAGCCGAGGCTCTGAAAATTATTTTTATGCGTAGCGTTTATAAAAATAATTTTTGGAGTGGCTTTACTATGAGTTAGCGTAGTGACGATGTAAGTGATACGGGTAAAATTCCGACAACTAATTTTGTCTTTTTCTTTTTGCTCTTTTAAGTCGGAATAGCATTGACTATTAGAAACTTAGAAAGTCTTAGGCTAAAAATGGTTTGCAGCTTGACTGGAAAACATTTTTTGCCTTAGACTTTCTTGTTTATCATAGTCAATCTATGTAGACCGCACATTTAGTGCGAAATAAAACCACATCATCATTTATATTTTTATCCTATCCAATATACTTTGATGTGGTTTTACTTGTTCCACATATCCCCTAAAATACGCCGTCTTGCGATGTTAAACATATCTTTATCTGTTTCAACCCCTACGAATTTACGACCAAGCTCAACACACGCAATCCCTGTGGAACCGTCACCCATGCAAAAATCAGCAACAAAACCCCCACTGTTAGTGAATGCGTAAATAACGTCTTTGATACTATGAAAAGTGGCTTCCGAATCAATATAACCCTTGTTTCCATCTTTGAATGGGACTTTTACAAAGTCACTGTAAACATCCCCAACATACTCACCTTTGACTAAATGTATGATAGGTTTCCAGAAAGATGACAACCTTTTATCTTGAAGAAGCGTAGGTTTCCGCTCTGTTACAAAACATAAAGTCCACCAATATCTCATCCCTGCAACACTACACAAATCACGCATAGCAACGGGTAAATCGCTACAGCCGCACATCACCAAAAGAGAACCGTTAAGCGTGAGGGTACGTTCTGCTATTTCTGCAATTGAGATAAAGAGGTTTGGGGAATCGTCACTATAACGAGGTTTGCAAAATATGAGGTCAACACTGTTATCGGCAATTTCCGGCAAGCCATTACATAAATCTGCGTGTATAAATTTTACATCATCGGGTGACACCTGATAATTTTTGCCTTTGCGTGTGGATAATTCTTCACGTTTTATCTGCTGCGAAGCAACAACAGGGCTTTTACTTTTGTTGTCTGCCATGCGTTGCACAACAGCGTCATCACCCAACAATCGGATTTGCTTTTCATTTGGGTTAAACACACTGACAGGCTTATGAATCACACTGGGGCGGATTTTACCGTCTTTTCCTGTTCGCTTATCCAACTTCGGAATTTCCGAAGTTGATTCAAGCTCTTTACGTTGAGTAGTCACAGTTTTATCTGAAACCCCAAGCATACTTGCAATGGCATTGTCGGATAATTCCGGTGTATCCTTTAATTGGAATTTTATTATGGAACGTCGTTGCTCCGTAGTCAAATGACGACGTAACAGGTTTATTTGCCGTGCATATGCCCTTTTATCGTCATCACTGCCAAGGTTAGCTCTAACAAGTTTAGGATAGTCGGTTATTCCAAGTTCTGTACATATACGCAACCGATGATGCCCATCAAGCAAAACAAGTGTGTCATCGCCCTCAATGCAAAACTCCAACGGCACAAGTACCCCACGTTCTTTAATATCGGCTTTCAATGCTTCATACGCTTCCGGTGACAGTTCCGGCATTACTTGATATTTTTCCATCGTGTGCTTCACCTGCTTTTATTTACTTTCCGTCCTACATTGTAACATGTTAATATAGGGAAGTGCCACCTGTTTTTATATCAGGCTGTCTGGCTTGTTCCAACTACCACTAATATAAGAAGGAAGATTAAGAGGATTATATTTCATATGGAAAAACGAACCCCTGAAAACACAATACGGGTATTTCCAAGACGCACTACGACAACCCCAACGGACCCCAATGTCTTTGTAGATGAACCACCGAATCTTGAACATATAGATATAGTGCATATTAGTGTCACTTTTACCTATGATAAACCCCGGGCCGAAAAATTAGCCCGCATATGTGAATTACTGGGTTATACAGTTGAATTGGGCGGTCCCGCATACGGCAAGCCAAGTGGTGACTTTCAACTGGGCTTATATTTGAAAGACGGTTATGTAATTACCAGTAGAGGTTGTAACAGACATTGTAAGCATTGCCTTGTGCCAATCCGTGAGGGCGGTCTGCGAGAGTTGCCGATTACCTACGGGCATAATGTTTTAGATGATAATTTGCTTGCGTGTTCCCCGGAACACATCACGGGAGTTTTTGAAATGTTAAAACGTGAACACTCCCGCACAGGCAAGCGTCCACTCTTTACCGGCGGCTTAGAAGCCGCATTATTGCAACCGTGGCACATTGACTTGTTGCGTGAAGCAAAAACAGAACGTATGTATTTTGCTTATGACACGCCCGACGATTGGGAACCTTTGCTATTTGCAGGTAAACTATTGCGTGATGGCGGCATTTCCAAACATAAAGCCCGTTGCTATGTATTAACAGGCTATGGCAGTGATACTTTTGATGATGCAGACAAACGCATCCGTGATACATGGAAAGCAGGATTTATCCCTTTTGTTATGCAATATAGGGACGCGGGTGGTAAAGTGTCATCTGAATGGCGTAAATTTCTATGTGATTGGGAGCGTCCTCAATCACGGGCAAAAAAATTGGAAGAAACACGCTGACTACAAAACATTCAATTACAAAATACTCAATTTCTTTATGATTGATTTCCCCACGCCGCCCATTTTTCACTATATTGTTGCCGTGCAAACAATTCAATGTACTTCCGGTTCGGGAACATCTTTTCAATCATATCATAATAGTAATCCGGTTTTTTGCTGTGTTGTGTACGCCTTTCAGAATACACGGAGCTTGTTCTTAACTCTGGTGGTGGTGGGCTAAAATTTCCTTTAACCCCTATCAATAAAATTTCGTGTTGCCCCCTAAACCAGTACCCAGTACCGATAATTCCTTTATCCCACACAGCACACGTTTTATATACAAACCCCCACGCTTCTATAACCTCAAAAGCATCTTGTAACTTTGGTGCTGTTGCCCACATAAGAAGTACAGCGTTATCTTCTGCGGGGATTGACAACGATTTGATTTCATCAAGCGTCATCGTTGGATATTGATTTTCTATGGCTCTGTTTTCAGTTTCTGCAAAAGCGTATTGCCATGGAGGGTCTGCGTATAAAACATCGTACAACCCGTTAAATGTTTGTGACGATGACACTTGAATTTCTCGGCGTTTAGCTTCTCGTTTTATGCTCTGCACTTCCCGCATAACTGCGGTTTTGGTTAATTCATCTTTAGCTTTTTTGCCCTCAATGACACGGGTAAATTCTGCTTCGGATATTTCAGCAAGTGTTTCAGCTTCATTAGCACGACGTATATCTATTCCGGCAGATGATAATGCTTCGGATTTTGGAATACCGATTACCGTTGTCTGGTATTCGGTGTTTTGCCTTACTGCTTTTGCTTTTGGAAGTGCGGAGCTAATAATTCCCAGTTGCCGTGTTGCGTGAAGATTATATTCCGTAATGTCATCAAGGATTTCTTTAGACAGTTGTTGTGCTTTTGCATAGCCTTTTAATGCTTCGCTCTGGTCAATGATACGTTTAATTTCATCAAGTGACTTAACTTCTTGAATGGCGAATTGTGCTTGTTTTAATTTGTTAATTTCTGCAAGCTCATATTGGGGCATATAGTTGTTCTCCGCTTTTTAGAGACATTATAAATCTTGTTAGCAAAAAAAGACAAGCCCATTTTCACAAACAAAAACCCATCCTTTTTTTGACGGGTCTATTTTTGTTTCTGCATATAATTCCAAGAGAAATTGAACCGAAATTTAGTTGTCAAAATAATCTGAATCAAGACCAAAAGCATCACACAATTGTTTTAGGCTTTTTACATACGGTATTATTTTTCCGTTTTCCCACTTGATAATGGTTCCGACACAGAACCCCGCTTTTTTTGCAAAATCTTTCTGCATAATCCCTAGCGATAGGCGGAATTTATAGATTTTTTTGCCGATACTATCTTCTGGTAATTTTACAAGGCTTTTGGAACGGACGCGATATACCTCGATTTCATCATTATGAAGCACCTTCCTTAATGTCGTATTACTATTCAATGCTCTATCTGATGGCAAGCTGTGCCAAGATGGATTGTTGGGATTTGTGTTTTTCCTTGGCGTTCAAAACTGCGATGGTCTATGCGTTCATCATGCTTTAATTTTTCAAGTTCAGCATTACACATACCTGACCATGATGCCCACCATTCTTCTGCCTTGTGGCGTTCGTTCCAGTCGGTGGTTTGTTCTTTGGAACATTTGTATGTGCGTTTAACAGGGTCATAAATTTTATCACCGTTTTCGTCAAGGTGATAAACCTTGCGTTGTTTACCGCCCCAAGTACCATCTTCATTAAATGGGCGTACTGTTAGCATGATGTGGACATGGGGGTTATGAGAATCCATGTTGTGAAAATTCATATCTGCAATCATGCCTTTGCTCGTAAA
>Ga0123355_10004834_pt1 | contig 19615 bp, 19 predicted proteins | sample TergutEmb28metaG_3_FD_89872 | JGI IMG/M metagenome (GOLD analysis project Ga0123355, IMG submission 89872) | Embiratermes neotenicus P1 segment gut microbial communities from Petit-Saut dam, French Guiana - Emb289 P1 | ecosystem: Host-associated > Arthropoda: Insects > Digestive system > Gut ...
CAATTATTTTACCCACGTGTACAACAGAACACCCACTATTCGTATCTATTACTCTAAATTAATAAATTCTGATTTTATTGCTCACTGCCATCTGCCGGCAGGAATGGCGATCGCAGATTTCACAGCATACTGCAGCAAAATTCATGGATCAGAGGTACGATTTGTGGCAACGCGTCTAATGTTGACACGAGTCACTTGGGACATTGATATGTAGCGCCTCTACCGGTACTCCCGAGTACTATCGTATGAAACTCGATAACACAATCGATTACTATTACAGTCTTTAACACAGATCATGGTCTTTAACGCAACTTCAATTCCCTGCATACTGCACAATTTGTAACAAGTATAGAAATTTAGGTTACAATAATTTTAAAAATTTGAATATCATTTTACACGAGGAATAGAGACGACATTTCCTTACATTGTAAAATCTATATAGACAATAGTTCTGTTAACGTTAGTACCAAACGCACAGAAGAATCTTATAGGAATTAAGGCCCTTTTGGCGCGCCATAAGCCGATGGGTTTCAGAACTACCGCCCTTGATTCGGAAGGAGTTCGGTAATCTATTATCGGCGAATCCATGAAGAATAACACCCGTGGTATTAATCTGTGCCGTGGTTCACGGAAACGATATATTTCATGTATGTCGGTAATCCATGGGTGCCACGATTGTCATAGAAAATACGATTACATAAATTATCTGTGATGCTAGGCGTGATGTCTCTTGCTGATTGCCGTTGGTGTTTTATGTGACGTATTGATAAGTATATATTTTGTGTTTAATTTCACTTAAAGTAAATATTTTCGTAAACGATACGGACGGTAGTGCTGGTTAAATGTTTAGCTATAATAATAAGATAATTTTTCCATTGTGTACGCGGAGGTAATATTTTCGAATACGTTCAACGAATTTAGCTGTATCGTAAATCAGTTAGTGCAAGTGTGTATGTATTTTACATTGGATTACCTCTGTATGTAGTGTTGTACCGCAAGATAAATAAGAGTGACTGTTTGATAATATAAAGGAAATTGTTTGGGAAGAAAGGTGATGCACGTTTGACAGTCATCTGTCTTGGAAAGAATATTACTGTTCCCGCTTTACTATCCCACCGGTTTTTCTACCATCCCTTGGTAAATATGACACATTATCTATCAGGGGCGATGGATCCGAATCGTGAATCTGGACTGGGAAGTGATTCTGATAATATGGCTGAATTAGCAGCATTGTTGACGACGGAAATACCAGAAGGCAGGAGTAGTCTTGCAGACAGCCACACAAACTTGGAAAGGGTAGCAGAGTACTGTGAAGGGAATTATTTTCAGGTACAGAATTTATTGCGAGTTAAGGGACGTTTGTGTGTAAATAATATTGTGGAGTTTTGGTTAATTATAACTTGTATTTGTGATAGTCTGAGAACAAGAGGGCTGCCCTTGACGAGACCAAAAATTACACGACCCAGTCACTGGCCAGTGTTGCTTACCAAATCAACACCCTTGCATACAACTTCTTGCAGCTACTGGACCTTCAAACTGCTCAGCTTGCAGAAATGGAAAGTCAGATGAATCATATTGCTCAGGTAGGTCATCATGTGTGTTGACAGTATCTTGTAACAGGTCACTTGCTGATTAAGAACAGAATAGATTGTATCTGCATTCCCTAAATCCTTTGTGTGCAGGAAACTGGTATGTGGAACTAGGAACAAATTTCATTAATATGCATACATTAACATATGTACTACTTTTCTGTCTAATTACTATCTCTGTTGAGATATTGACCTAACGGGAAATTTGTACATTAAAACAAAGAAATCAACATCGTGTGCGTGAAGCCAATTCGTCATCCCTGCAGCAGCAGCATTGTCCCTTTGGAGTGGCTGTCCAGCTAAACACCTTTAGAGAGGCCCAATAAGATGGAATTCACAGGTGTGACATCTGGACTTTGTAGTAGATGCTGCAACACTCCATCTGTACTGCTTGAACCATCGGTCTTCTGGACTGTGTGGGGTGTCTCATTGTCCTGAAGGATGATATCAGTGTTGAACTGTCCCAACCTGTTTCTTTGAACAGTGCCTCAGAATCCATCCAGAGTGTTGTGGTAATGAGTGGCACTGATTATCTTGCCTCTGAAGTTTAAGCCCACAGCCATCCAACAGGATTCCTGTTGTATCCCAGAAGTCAATTGCCAGAATTTTTTTTGTAGATTTGACTGTTAAAAACTTCTTCTTGTAGGAGGGTATGTGTGTATTGCCATATCATGGAGTTGATAATTCATCACCACTAATGCTACCTTGGTTGATAAGTAGCAGGTCATATGCTGGTACCATAAACCTGTATACATCTGATTTTAGTGGCATTTGGTGGCTTTGGTACCCAGGATGGAGTCACCTTCCTGTAGCCAAGAGTGTCATGAACAATTTCATGTGCTTGTGTTAGTGAAATGTTGAGATGTACTCTGGTTTCCTGTGTTTTTCTGTGTTTACATTCATGGATAAGGCCTTCCACATTGCATTTGTTGTCTGTAGTCAGAAGAACTGAGGCTTTTTGGAAGCTTTATGCCACATGGAAATGTTTTCTTCTTCATCACATGTTCCCTGTGCACAGTGACAGTCACACTCTGAATTCGGGTCATTGTATTGCTGTGTGCATGCAGGAGCTGACTTACTCCTTGCACCACCACATTGATATAACTATGCAGTATAGGAGCCACACTTGCTTGCCCACATTCTTGGCAGACAGCTGGCTGTTACAGCCAGTATACTTATACAGGTGCTTGTTTGGCTGTTGCTACAGGCATATGCACTGCTCACCATATTCTGGTATAATAATGCCACCCATCTTTCATTACTAGGAGCTACACCTAGTTGTACCACACTTTTGGGGCAACATTTGTTGTATAAGGATGTAGAATACATCATAGTGTGAATACGATATAGTGATATGTGAATGCGGTAATGAATATTCAGGTACCATAAAATGCGGGGAATTTCTTGACTAGCTGAGAACTGGTTAGCTTCTCAAGCAGGACTGTGCTCCATGGAGTAAGTAAGTGAGTGAGTGTATATGTACTATATGGTTTGTACTGCTGTTTGTAACTGTCTTGGAGGAGAATAATATTTTATAGTCCAAAAATCACAAGTTAAGTTACCTCACATGGGTACTGTGTATGAACTTTTGTTTGAAGAATAGCTTTTCTGCAGAGTAGGAGTGAGCTAACAGATTGTCTTCATTTCAGGCGTAAATGTTTTATATTGTGGTTTTTTATTTTATGTGGAAGAGAACTGCATAACTGGTTCCTGCATAGTACACAGCACACTCACACTAGTGAGATTAACATTTGGGACTTGATCATGTTTGTCTCACATTTATAATGTGTATTTGTGGTTTTTTAAATTTTTCCAACCAGTTGACAATGAGAAGCAGTAATGAGAATAGATATTAATTGGCAAGGGGTGGTATGTTATATCCCTTAAATAATTGGATTCAAGAGAATGTTTTCTTTACTTCTGACAGTGTAGCAGTTTTCTTGTGTATAGTGAATATTTTGATTTTGCCACAAGATAACTCCATAAGGCATTATGGAAGTGGAATCCATAAAGTAAATTAATTATAAAGGTTCTGTTGCCGCTAGTGACATGATATGATTGTCCTCATAACAAAGCATGCTGAATAAAGTTAAGGCATAAACAATTCACCATGATTTTTCCATTTTAGTTCATTGTGAAGTGTCAAATCAATTCAGTCATAACTGTATCTTCAGTTGTTTTATTGCTGTAATTTACATGTATTTTGATATATTGACAAATGCTTTATTGTTAGTTGCAAATTTCATGAAGTTTGGTTTGTCAAAAGCTTGTTCGCTGTCAACCATTTGTACTGTTTGGCCACAGCTTTTAATGCAATTCTGAAAGTGTTCACTGTTGAGATGAACAGTGATACTAGTATCATGAATAATGAATGTGGGTCTCATCGTTGCACTGTGCATTTCGTAAAATCACTTCAACTATTAACCAACAAATGCACCTATATAACTTTCACTTAAAACACTTAAAACCACTCCGACATGTTTCAGTCCTTTCAGATCATCATCAGGGAGCTTTGTCGTTCCTTGCTAAAGTTATTATATATTCATGATTTAGTTCGTTTTTGTAAACAAGGTGTTGTGGCAGCATATCATGTTGTGTAGGAATCTGTTGTAGAGAGTGTAGTTCGCTGGGTGTGCGTCATATGCATATGACATATTGCATTTGTTGGTTAATAGTTGATGTGAATGAATGTGGGTTTGGCATGCCAAGTGACAGTTTGGGTAAATCATTGATGTTTACAAGGGAAAGCGGGAAAACATTTGTGGACATATTACTGGGCAGTGCCAAAGGAAAGTAGATGTTACAATTCAAACTTGCAGGTGGGTTCCATAAAGATTTCATTTTGATTGCGGTATGTCTGATTGTCAGTCAGAAGTTTAGCAGGGTCCATAATAACCCACAATGTGGATTTGTTGTCAGGCACACACAATATTTCTGTTTTGAAATTATAGAGGGCCATGTCCATTGACAGATCATTCCTTTACCCAAACTGTTCTTATATAACGATATTGTTGGGAGGTAAAGAAATGAATTACTGTTGTGTATATGATGTCAGAAGTTTTAGAAATTCTGTCAGGAATGAAATTGGCCTGTAGTTAGATTCAATTTTTCACTCATTTTGTGTAGAGGTTTGATTTCTGAATATATAAGCCATTCCGAGGTGGTTCCTGCCATGGTAGAAGGAGATAGCGTAGGGGAATACTGATGTATTTTGCACAAGTTTTGACTTCTTTGTTCACTATTCCATAATGTCTGCACAAGGTTGTGCTTTAAAACAGTTCATAATGTTTTTGTTTCATTAGCTGTTTGTAGACTGAAGTGTGGATATGTGCTTGATATTGTTTTGGACATGTACTTTATTGCCTTTGCTTTGTGTTCTTATTTGTATCATTCAATCTGCTAGAAAACAAACATTGAATGAGTTTACTGTATGTTGAGGATTGTTTATAATGTTAATGTTCATTTTTTTTGGTAGGCTGTTTTCATCTGTTTCCATTTTAACACTTTTCCATACTGCTTTCACTTTTGAACTCCATTTTCTCTTTGTTACAGTTCTTATGTTTGGTCTCTTAATAACTTGCATTACAGTTTGTTCTGCCTCCTGTAGTGAATTTTTGTACTTCGTTGGTATTATTTTGGCTGTTGAAGTATGAGTGTGCTTGTCACTTGCTCTTGTGAGACATTTTTATGGCCTTTAGTTATCCATTCTTGTGTTTCATATCTTTTCACCCCTAATTTGGTACTGTAACTTCCATGAGACATGCATCAGAACTTGGAAATAAAACTGCAGTGCTCCATGAGGTAGTACACATACTTCACCAAGTGTTCTCTTCTTTCATGATACATGGTACAAAACCTGACAGTTTAATTTCCTTTCTTACACAGCTGATGTTTATTTTGAGAAATAAGTCATAATATTCATCCCACAACAGTAGGTATATCCTGTCAACCATAATGTCACTGTACATTTTACCTCCATTCTATGACTGATACTGTAAGTACTTTCTCCTCCTTTACTTGAATTGCTGTTGCCCTCTACTTGCCTCCTCCATGTTTTGTGGCAGCACTGACAATGTATGCGTCTGTTACGTGCTGGAATCCTGCTTCACATGCATCACATTGCAGCCATTTGTCAGTGGAGTCTTCATTAACATCTTCATTTCCTCTTATAACACACCTTAACACAATTTTCAGGCACCCATATTTTTTAATTAGGAAAACATTGTGATTTATGTTCTTCTGTATGTGCATGCAGTTTCTTCCACAATTTAATGACCATTTTTGCATTCACACAAAGCCATGCCCATGATACGCTATACAGAGCATACAAAGCTGTAACCCCCTCAAGAATTCTCTTCTGTTGTTTTCTTTATTGGCAGAATTCTGAGGTCAGCCAGTAGCTTTATTCATGGGTGCAGTCACTCTGTAGCTGCAGATCAGCTACCTCAAACTTCGTGAAAATTTTCAAACTGTTCCTTGTCCACCATGTACCTTTTTGATTGTAAAAGTGGACAAAAATATGGTTTGCTTCAGTACCCTTCTAAGCCTTGCACTTCATCTAGTTTTGGCCCTGGTCCCATGTGCTTACTGTAAGTACTTACTTGTAAAAAGTGTATGAAATAACAATTATAAACTCTACTCTTTACATATCTGTAATCTAAAGAAATGCTACAAGAACTACAGACTCTACAGAATGTCTCATATAGGCCTAAACTCCAAAACTACTAATGAACATTAGGTGTCCCCAACTACAGGGTGTTGTTTTACAACTCACTGTCTTGTCCAACACCTTTCATCCTTTACCAGTTACAAAATAACCTGTGCAACTTAACTACTTCATTTGAACACTATGCATTATTCTACTTTCTACCAACTACAGGCACTCTTTACATAAAGTGATACCCATTCCTATAGCAGGCTGTCACCACACTACCATCGGAGATAAGTATAAGAGGTGCTTATACCTTGCTTTCTGTTTTTGTCTGTTTGCAAGTACCCTGCACTCTTATGTATGAATGGGCCAACTCAACAGCACAGATAGTGTGCTGTCGGGAATTTTTCCTCTAAGCGAGGTCTGGCTCACTTCAGTTTACCTGTTCACTCCCCTTCTGCCCCCTGTCCCCCCAAAATCACTGTGTCAGTTGGAGATTTCTGGTTGCATTCTTGCTACTGGTGACTGTAAGGTGACCACACTTATCTCTTCATAATGTATTGCCTTTCCAGTATAATCCAGGCTCATGGCTGTTGTATATTTCACCTGTTTCTGGTTTCAAGTGTTCTTCCTTTACACATTTTTTAAAATTGTATGTAGAGTATATCGGGTGCAGCATCATTGACACCAAGTATTTCTGCCTGTGTAGCATTTCCACAAATACTGTATTTTTGCTTGCATAATGTACTGCAGGTTTTATACTGTCTTATGCATAATCTTCTCTTGACCTCTTGTGATAAAATGGTGTAGGTTTTTTTGTACCCATAACTTATGCAGTTGTGGTGATAATCCATACCCCTAGGTTTCATGCAACAGTGTCTTGTGTAGACATCACTGTGTTTGGAAGGTGTGCCAAATTAAGTTTACTTCTGTTTTGCTCATGAGTGATTTGTGCCCAGAAGTGATACTCAAAAAGGGAAACAAAAATAGGAGGGACATGGAAGAGACAAAATGTTGAAGTTTTTGCTCTCATAACCTCTTACAACAAGCAAAGCTTTAAGTGACACATGTTGTTCCACCATATCATTTCTTTTTCTGTTTTTTATCATTGCTCAATTATAGCAGTCTGTAAATAAAGAGGTATGTTATTTATGTGTGTGGTTCATTGGACAGAAAGTCAGAGGTGACATGTGGGTCTGTTACAAAGTGTTAATGTGTGTGATCATTATGTTGACTGTCCTTTGTTTTTTTTTTATCTGTAGACAGTGATGATTCACAAAGAGAAAGTGGCTCGTCGTGAAATTGGAGTGTTGACGGCCAACAAGACTACGACTAGACAGTACAAAATAATAGCCCCTGCTAATCCTGAGAAGCCAATTAAATATGTACGGAAGCCTATTGATTACACAGGTATGTTTTTGTTATATTGTAGTGTAATTTTGGTGACTTTCTGTAAAGATGTCAGCATGTTGTAACCTGTCTGATAATCTTGTTGCTTCAAATACCTTTGTTTTCCCTGTCAAACCAAAATATTCTTTCTAATGTTGACATTGCATGAACTGTGCATTTTCAGCCTTGGATGATATTGGCCATGGAGTTAGAACAACATCTACAGGAGGTACACCCCGCTCTAAGCAGCGAGGCTCTAGTCAGGGTAGTATCCAGTCCCTCGGTTCAGTATCAGCAAGTGGCATAGGGGCTATGGTAGGTCCTGCTCCCACAACGAAACCTCCAACTCCACCTCAGGCTGTCCGTACAGGAGGCAGCCTGAGTAAGGGATCCAGAGAGTATAGGACTCCACCTGCTGTAGCACCACCTCAGGTTAGATCTTCCTCTGCTTGACTTGTTTGTGCCACTCTGATTAGCTGAGACAAAGGCTATGTGACATTGACAGTGCATGAGAATGACAGGAGTTAGGTAAATCACTTAAAATAGCGTAGTTGTAAGTTTCTCACCAAGAGGCCTCACTAGTCTCTCATCCAGAGCCATATAGTTCTCTGTGCTGTCCCTTCGAAGAATCCCTGTTAGGATAATGTAACTGAATAATTTAGGTTTTTGGTTGTAGATTTTAAAATGAACATTATGAAAATGTCCTATATTGTTTGTGAAGTCATTCCTTAAGGTTTTTCTGTTTGGAACAAGTTTATGATATGGTAATGTACTCGTACCCCTTGAGCATACATCCACCAATTTCCACAAATGTTTCACAAGAACTTTGTTTTACATATATTTACTGGATGAAACACAAACATATTGTGGATTAAATAAAAGTAAACTAATGTGGACATTTTAGACTGTGAACAAAATTGGCTTTGTTTGAGAAATATACAAAATATTTCATATCCAGGTGTGAGAAAGAAGTACCCTATTTACTGAAATGTAAGATGATCCCATTCAGAATCTTGAAGTTTCAGGAAAATGCATATTACATTAAATATTAAACTTTATGTGGTGTTATAAGGGCACCCCCTTTGGGATGGGGAATTTGGGGGGGGGGGGGATATCAGTTAATCTGTGGGTAAATATGGTATGTTTTTCAGTTTCATTGCTGTCTGCAACTAGTATAAGTATGTCAAACCTTGCAAGAGTGAAACAAGGTGTCAGTAGCTGGTCTCTGTACTGTACAGATACACTTTTTTTTTTTTTGCACCAGTATTACTTCATAGATGATAATTTGTTTCCAAAAATAACTGAAACTATGTCCAATATGCAGCAAAGAGATATGGTAAAAAACAAAACAGCTGATGCGTTACATAGGTTTACTTTTTAAAACTCATGTTAATACATTTTGTATGATGTTATGCAAGTACAGAAGGGCACTGAAAGAGTGACTTCTTAGCATTTGTCATAAGAAACATTTAAACGTATTCCATGGGTAGAAGTTGCTTAGAAGATCTTGAAGAAAATGTATAAATTGTGTTTTGTAATACCCACAAGAAGCAAGCAGATGTAATTCTGATAATGATGCCAGTAATGTTCTTTCCTTTTCTTACTTTTCTGTATATTGTATGTGCTTTTGTACAGTGCTGTAAGTGCTTACTGCAGTACTGTCAGATACACCAGGTTAGCTAATGTACTCAGCCACCAGCCTCTCATCATGGAGGCCCAGTTTTGAGCAGACCAGTTCATAGGGAATGTGTGATGGACAAAGTGATAGTGGAACAGGCTCTTCTCCAACCACTTCGGTTTTCCTTTGTCAGTATCATTCCATCACTGCTTTTTACTCATTCATTTATCTGTCTGTACATCCATCCATCCTTCCTTCTATCTGTCCTCTATCCATCTATCTTTGTCTCCGATGTTGTAAAATCTTAGGGCTTTGTAGCATTGTTAAATTAAGTGCACATTAGCTAGGGATTTAGTGCTGATGTGGTTGGATTATAAATTTTCTTTTATTTTGCTGAATAATGATATGCTAATTGGTTTTGACTTAGAGTGATGAATGCTGTTTTGTACACTTGCTGACTAATATGTGACACTTACAGGTGCCAAGTCACTATGCGCCGAACTATCCATTGGGACACCCTCGTCGAGGAGAGAGGGGTGCAGGGTATAGCACCTTGCCAATGCCACCTTCAGCACACATGCATTCCCATACACTGCCCCATCACACTCAACAGCATGTTTCCCATCCCTCTCCTCCCATGTCACCCCCTCAAGTTGGCATGGTGCACCCAATACCACACAACATTCAACAGACTGTGCAGTCAGCACACGCACAGTCTCTTCCCCCTCCACCACCAGCCAACTCATATATGCTGGACCACAACTCCATGCCACGTGAGTTTCTCATACTTGTCTTGCTGCCAGTAAAGGTAACTAAGTAACACCATCAGCTATTTCCCGAGAAACTGATGCTTGCCAAGTCAATTAAGCTGTGTTCTGCTTTTATGAAAATGAAAATTTTATTACTGGACCCCGTACACAGCCAGAAGCATTAATCCCGAATATTCACACCCTATTTCAATAACATCCCAATGGTTATAATCCTTATGTCTACACCTCTTTCTTCCTAGCATCCTTTTGCCTTCTAGGTTAATGACCATAATTCAGTCCTCATATCTGCGCTGCCCATCTTGTGCTGCTTAATTTTATCACCATAGTAATATTTGGTGAAGAAGAAAACTTCACAGATTTCTCATGCACTTGTCACCATCCTCCTAATTTTTGCTTCTTTGGTCCAAGTAGGTTTCTCAGCACCCTGCTTCTGTGTTTAGAAACACCCTCTGTTTGTATTCTATGTTAGTGAATGTGGTAACACCATGATAGGCATTTTGAATGATTATATCACATCCTGTTCTCCTCATAAACAACTAGTCATTCTTTAAATTATTTCAGAATTCTGTGTTTTGAAATGTAAAAAAATGGAACCAGGTTTCCATACATGAACAGCATGAATAAAATTTTTAATATCTTAAAAATATAATGTATGTGTATGTGCCTTCATGCATGTGTTTAATATTGTATTTATGAACAGATACCTATTTCCATGAAAATTCTTGTGCTGGACAGTTGGTAGTTTGAACCAGTGTTGTGTATATGTGACTCAGTTGTGTTACTTGTTTTAGCTCCTCCATCTCCACTGTCAGTTGTGATGAATAGTACTGATGGTGACACAGTTGACCACACTGGTCTTCATCATATCCACCACTCCCACACCCTGCCTCATCATCATTCACCAGCTCAGGCTGGGCATCATCAGCATCGTTCTGGCAATGTTTCACCTCCACTGCCACCACCTCCTCCTCCTGAGGATGAACACCCAGGGTTTGGCCGTCCACATACTGGAAGAATGATGCCAATAGTTCCAGATGAAGAGGACTTGCCAGGCTGGGTACCCAAGAATTACATTGAGAAAGGTGAGATCCCATCAGTTCTGATTGTAGGTGAACTGTAAATAAATACATGAGAAGTCCTGTGTAATAATGAGTATGGTCTAACTAACAAACTTCAGGAGCAGGTAAGGTATAGATGGCAGACCAGGAGGTAATCTGTGTGGGGATGGCGATGTTTGGTGTGATGAGGGGATGGGGTGCTAGATGGCTGCTGTCAGTGGGAGTGACAAGTCTGCTGCTATGTATAGCCTGAAAGCATCAAGCTACTCATGTAGTGCAGACCTCCTCAACCTTTTAAGTGGCATAGACATCTTTGGCAAACTTGGATCTAAAATGAATTGTTTCCTTTCCGTTGTGTATATATCAAGTTTTATTAATTTCATCCATCTTTACACAACAATGTTATAGGTTAGATGTTTAGTTAACCTTTTGGCGCTGGAATTATTTTTTTTAATTTTAGCACGTCCTCTATATAAAATGTGAATAATACAGGAACCAAATATATTAGAATTATGAAACAAACTGCATTTTGAAGAGGAAAAAATGGAGAGTATATACAGTGTTTAAAATATTCAGTACCTGTATTGTTGAATAAATATATAAAATGCAACATTTACAGATTAGCGGTGCGGTACGACCACTATAGTCGTCGTTAGGCGTCAGAAGGTTAAGCAAGCTACATGTTTCGGCCTTCATGGCCATCATCAGACTTACAAAAGATTGGTATCAATTAACGTACAAAAAGGGGGTTGCTATACCTATGGGATCCCGTGGTTTACATTGTCTTTGCCTCTACTTAAAATTTAGTTAATGAGGTTAAAACAAATTGTATAAAACTTAGTTTAAAATATTTTGTGATTTTTACAAGCGATCGAAGTTACATTCCAGCTATGCTGCACTGGACTCAGGTGTGTGGGGTTATTGGGGCGACCGTTTGAGGGTTTGGGATGCACAGTTGGGGTTATGCACTATGTGTTACGTAGTTTTGCAACTTTGATCGGATGGCTTTACCATCCTATACTGGTGTGTTATATTTGCACACAATGAAAAAGGACAAATATAATGCACCAGTATAGGATGGTAAAGCCATCCGATCAAAGTTGCAAAACTACGTAACACATAGTGCATAACCCCAACTGTGCACCCCAAACCCTCAAACGGTCGCCCCAATAACCCCACAAACCTGAGTCCAGCGCAGCATAGCTGGAATTTAACTTCGATCGCTTGTAAAAATCACAAAATATTTTAAAATAAGTTTTATACAATTTGTCTTTTAACCCCATTAACTAAATTTTAAGTAGATGCAAAGGCAATGTAAACCACGGGATCCCATAGGTATAGCAACCCCCTTTTTGTACCTTAATTGATACCAATCTTTTATGAGCCTGATGATGGCCATGAAGGCCGAAACATGTAGCTTGCTTAACTAAACATCTAACCTATAATACTGTTGTGTAAAGATGGTTGGAATTAATAAAACTTGGATCTGGTTGTGGGCAACATGATATTCATTATCAGAGTGAAGAATGTTTAAGTGTACATATGTTTATAATTTTAATTATGTAATTTTTCTATATATCATGTGCAATAGAAATATACTGATAATAATAGGAGGAATTTACAAGAGAATGCAATTCACAGCGTAGGCTAAGATGTTGCCATTTTTTGCACATTTTTACAGAATGATTTAGTAAAGTAGTGTATGTCTCCGTGAACAAACAGCTCATAATTTTGCAAAATTTCTTTTGTGTTCTATCTCAACTTTTCCAAGGAAATGGTGTAAAGGCCTTTTCTCATTTCAAACGTCTGTGTGGGTAACATAACACTGTACCATGGGTAGCATGTTGCCTGTAGACTGTGGATTGAGTGGGTGTGGTGCAGCATATTGTGAGTGCACTGTGCAGATGCTTTCAGGATTGCTGGTAGCAATGTCAGACACAACTGAAATCGTGTCTATCATTGTATTCATGTCAGAGGTTATCTCTTTGTCAGTGGACTATAATGTTGCATCAGGATGTGGAGGCTAAAGTGAAACCTTCATCCATTGTTTCTCAATAGACTGTCGAAAGAGAACAAATGTGGAAATGTGACGGTTGTGGGGAAGCATTAAAATTTGTCAGATGCACAAAACAGCAACATAAAATGAAAATCCTAAATTTTTCACAGAAGCCTATAGGAAGGTAATAAAGAAGTTCCGTTAATACCTGTGTGGAAATCACTTTTTTCCCAAAGAAATCTGTAATCGGCAACTGTTTATTGAAGTCTTACATTTCAGCTGAAATGTTCTGTTCATCGTGCTCACAGTGCTGTATTGCATAATAGAATGATTTAAAGGTTTTTTAAGTAGTGTATGCTTTGGTGAAACTCCACACTATTTCAAGGTCATGCTTTTCTCCCTCTGCATCTTCTGCACTGGTCCTCCTTCAGTGCAATCATCACTTAACTTTTTGGTTGGTGCTAATCCAAGAAATTTAACTATGTTGATCCATTCGATTCTCAGTCAGATTTTTCTCCACTTCTTCAATGATTTCAGTCATTAATCAAGCATCCTGACTTGCCTTGTAGAGCACAACACAGCAGGCTACAGTGTGTAGGCCTTATGCACAAGAATAATAGGAAAACGGGAATAACAGCACTTGGGAACAGAAATAATAACACTGAATTACTTAAGCACTCATTCCTAGAATCAGTGAAATGCAAAGGTGATGATACAAGGTAATGCTACTATCAACTGAAGGACATAAATTTCATTTATACCACCTCATAACTGGATGGTTGGATGATATCCTCTTAGATAAAGATTGTTTTTGTCACTTTTTGTGTACAGTAGAATACTGATCTAAGAATTGTCTGTAGGATAAAATTTTTATATCTTACACTTTTAGAGACCTGCATACACAAACACATAGGAACACACTTCTAGATTTTCATTTTATGTATTTAGACAACAAGGAAATTCACTGAATTTTTAGGATACGCTGCATAATCTCCATTTTATTTTCCACAAAATGCTGTTTGTTTCATAATTTTATCTCTTCTGTTCAAGTAGTATGCTTTTTGTAAACCATTCGCTAAATTTAAATATCCTCTCAAGTAAGAAGGAGTCCAGGAAATCTGAACATGTGGTTGTGTCAGAAGAAAACAGACTTACAGCTGTGGTTTTGGGAAACATTATGTTCACCCTAAATTTAATTTTTTTTTTTCAAAATGTTTTTTATTTATATTTTTATATGTAGTGTATGGGACACGGATGAATGGATCTTGAAAAACGAGCTAAGGTTGGGTTTCTGCTGTACAGTAAATGCATGTTCATACCATAGTTAAGTTACTGACATAGCCTGTGTACCAAAATCGCTTAATTATAACACTCCCCTCAGACCTGCCTTTTCCCCTTGCTTGGACAAGTAAAATTGACCTTGTGTTAGTATGTGTGTATATGTAGTTTAAAATATTTTGTTTGGAAAAGAATATGCAAACAGCAACATAGCAAATGCAGTACTGTGCAGTATACAGAATATTTCATATAGAAGTCTCTAATAATAGAGTGCACAGTCTGGTTGATGTATCTTGAGCGGTTGATGCTGCAGATTCCTCCTGGCGGCTTTTGAAGAAAACAGTTTTAATTAACTGCCTTACGTTGTTGTAAGTCATTGTGCATATCTTAATATTGGCATTAAACCTCTTTGAGTGTCTGGTTAATTTTGTTATTGCTGACTGCACAGGCACAAATGTATGTAAAAATATTTCACGTAAACACACATCATCTGCTGTACTTTGTGAAGGAGCTGTCTGTAGATACTCCTTGTGGCTGTCTGTCTCATTGTACTTTTTGGTGTGCACTGTGTAAACAGTCCAATAAGTCTGTCAACTTCTGTGCTTAATGGCCACATTATGAATGTGTTCTTGACATATGGAACTGGCAGAGGGACTTGGATGTGGCCCCGTTGAGTGCTTATCCTTGTCCTCCGTGAAGTAGACAGCTGCCACAGGTGATAGCCCTGAACACATGGAAATCCCATCTGTTTGTTCTTGTTCATAATCCTCCCTGCAGCCTTCTTGTGTGATTGACACATTTCGTCCTCCCAGCCATTCCAGCATTCACAGAGGCAAATTTCATGGAAATATCAGAGCGGATTTGTTATCACACATGGTGTTTTAACCCAGGGGACTGTCACTGGAGCAACCCACATCATGAAAGCCTGAAAATGCATAATTATTGTTTTTAATACAACAGCAATTTGTTGCTAGACTACACAGCTATGTTTGATGTTAGTACCATACAGATAATGTTTCCCATTGTCCTGCTCATAATTTTTGAAATAAGAATATCCACCATCATAAATGTGAGGGACACTTTTTTTCTTTTGTGTATTGTTTTATAATATGACATAACTGTTCATATGTAGTTTATTTATTATGTAATAATTATAAATTTCGTTGTAAATTCTGACATTTTCTCTGATTACATAGTGATAGCCATAAATAATTAACCAGCTCTGAAGTGTCTGATGGGCTATTACAATAAGCATGACTGTTATGTTGAGAATTGTCCATCATTTTGAGTTTTTGGAAACAGATTTTCAGAAATCTGTAAAATTTTCTCAGGCTAGCAACTGTGTTAGGTGGTTAAATATTGCGTAAAATGATGTTTTGAGAACCATCTCTGTCCTCATCATCAGGGAGCTGAGTGTCTCAAGTGTCCATGTCATGATATACATGCCTGAACCTATGGCTCATAGTTGGTGATGAGACAAAGATTGTTGGTGAGCTGAGTCAAGTACTCTGGTCCTGCTTTTTGTTCAGTAGCATGCTGGGTACAGAAGACAAGGCTAAGCTCAATATGAAGCCACCATCCCTGTTCCCTGATGACGAGGACAGAGATGGTTCTCAAAACCTTGAATTACTTGTCATTTAACCACCCAAAATGGCTGCTTGCCCGAGAAAATTCTATTGGATTCAGTCGCCATGAAAGCATCAAATTTTCAGAAAGTGCAGCTGCGTCAGTCATTAGGTTTATAGGGATGGCAGGTTTCTGCTGAGCTGGGCCTCTTACAAGGAGGTAGTCTGTATCTACTGAGCATTGAAAGAAGTGCCTGGTGATGTTAAGTATCATCACAAGATAATAGTAGAAAATTTACAAGTGAAAATTATGACTTAAAGGAAAGGGATCAAAACTGAAATTCTTTACATAGTACGATAAAATCTGTTTGTTGCCTGAAACACCTGCTTGGTATACAGTGATGGAGCCTAATTCTTTTTAACAGATCCCACTGAACAGGAATCTCTCCTCCTTTAGCACTTGAAGCCTGAAATTTCTGGAACATGTTTAAAAATTCTTGAAATATTAGACAGTGTCCACAATAGCATTCATTGGCTTTTTTAGTTTTAAAACTGCCTATAATAAATGCTTGTTAAAATGTAAATTTTTCACACTGGTTTTAATTTTCATTATAATAGATTTAAGCCGTAACACTAACGTAATAGGGAGTAAATTAAACGTCTCATCACTTGAATACTTGCCTAACTCACTATGTGCAGTGCTCATAATTGAAGCAACGTAATGCTAATGTCAGTGTCTAGGTCAAATACCTTTATTTTATTGTTGTCCACTACAATATTTATGCTTTTCCATATGTGCAGCGTATTTGATAATGGCATTGTTATTTTGCTGTGTATGTGCTTTTGTTCTTAAATGTTGTATGAGTAACTAAGGTTGCTTTTACTAGACCCTCCACACAAAGCACAGTAAGACCAAAGTCAGTCGTGAAATGGTGGATGAGAGGGAACTCTGGCCATGCATCAAAGCTTTACTACATTTACCACATTTCGTTAGACAAAAAACATATAATGTGTTCAAATTGAAATAAAACATTAAATCTAAAGTCATCTGATTGTGGTAAATTTAAGATGTTTCTTTTCTTTTTGGCAACAAAGTGTGAATGGAATTCATATTTAACTAAGTCCTCAGATTTCAGTTCAACTGCATATTTACTGTAAAGTAAATGTGTGTTGCTTATTTCTTTCAGTGGTAGCGATCTATGACTACTATGCAGATAAAGAAGATGAACTGAGTTTTCAAGAAAGCTCAGTTATATATGTTCTGAAGAAGAACGATGATGGGTGGTGGGAAGGTGTTATGGATGGCATCACAGGTCTCTTCCCAGGGAACTATGTGGAGCCTTGTGTCTGAAGCATAGTAGTTCTCAAATTGTCTTGATTGTTCTTGCAGTTTATGTTGCATGAAAGTGCAAAGTACTAGAAATGGCCATCTGTTAGGTTCCAGAAAGTACTCAGATTGTAGCTGGATTATGTGTAACTTTGGGATAAAAGGTTACTAGAACAGACATTGTATGTTATTTGCAGGATCTGAAAGTATTGTTTCTATATTTATTAGTCATTAGTTGATGAGAGATGATTTTCTGTGCTAAATTTACTTCCTCATAACACATTTGTAGATTTTAAATTACCATATTAATCCAAATGCCAGATGGTTATACTCTAAGACAACATTACAAAAAGAAAATCTGCTACGAAAAAAGTGTTTTACTATTAATTTAATACACTTCGTACAAAACGCTTGTCAGATTGTGTCTATCACCCAGTGTCGCTTTCTCCTTCTCACTGCTGGTGCCTTCATCTTCCTCACGCCCACTCCTAACATTCCCAACCTCCCCACTGTCATTCCACAACATACCGTCATCAATCCCATCCATTGCAATGGATATATGGTACTTTTTAAAACCCACACAAGCAACTCTGTTGAGTTGCACTCCCAAACCGCTATAAGCCAGTGACAAAGGAGAGGGACATTGGACTTCTTGATTCTTCTGGCTGGGGTCAAATAATGGTCCCATGTCAAGGGCCACTCACTCCACTGCTGCTTTAGGTGGTCTTTGAACAGCCTGTTTACAGCAACATCCAGCACCTGCAGTTGTTTGGTCATCCACCCTGGTATAACAATAAGGTCCGTGTAATGGAACTGCCAGTAATTGTGGCTTGTATTTCTGGTGTTAAGAGTCTCATAAATGCATGCAAGACCAGCATGTTACATTTCCACAGGAGGACATCCCTGCTTCATTGGTCATCCAAACTTTAGGTTGGCGTCTGATGGTAATTCCTGTAGGTAATCCCTAGGCATTGTTTTGCTGTTTAGAGTAATGTATGGTGGCAACTTGTTACAATCTGCTAGTATCACCAACGTGACTGGTATACACATCTTGCCACAACCCAATGCTTTAATCACCACAGATTTTGCCATGCGTGTTTGACATTATAAATGGATGATGTGTTGTCAGCATTTCCTCCTTGGCGAAGGAAGCAGTTTTGCTTTTTTCAAGTCCACTCACATGTCCCTAAAAAGCAACAAGCTTTTTTTCAAACTGGCAATTTCTGGAAAAGCAAAGCTACGAAGGGAGAATCCATTCCTCTGCATCATACCCACACCCACGAACCCGTGTTGGTCTTGAAATGATGCCATGAGATGTGTGATGTGGCAAGTTTCTGTGCTTTGTATTTTGTTTTATTTTATTTTCTTGTCTCACATGTAAGTTGCACTTCAAACACACAAACTCGACACTTACCTGTTCAGATTTTTGGAAATATCTTTGTTTGGGGCAGTGAAATATTTTGCCTTTTATCAGTTTCTTTTTTTGTTTTGTCTTCCACTGTACATTTGATTCCATAACACTGAACTTTCTTTCCACATTGCAATTATTTGTTTTCTTGGCATAGTTAATGACTGTTAGTTTAAGTTTGGCATCATAAATTTATCACATTACCATTCTGAATGCAGGTTGTGCTTGTAGCCATTGTCTGCGTGGCCTGATACTCTAACAGAATAATAAATTACTTAAACACTTATGAATCAGAACTAATACTGCTACAGTGTGTTCTGTTCTCTCTTTTAATTGCACATGACAGCTGGTCTGTGCAGGCCTTTGTTTGGATTGGCATGGTCTCGATCATCATTGTCCAGTTCAGTGTTTCATGCAGTTATTTAAGTACAATGATGTCACATATTGAAACACTGAATATAAGGAGTAAACCTCATCCTGCAGTTGAGTAAATATGGTATTGTCTGTTTCCTTGATTACAAAGAAATCTGAAGGTGCATATTAATTCTCATTAATTAGTTCCATAAAAGGGAAGTTATGTAATAATTTATATAGTAGTGAACAGTAATATCCTGCAAATATTAATGATTAATTATAGTGTAAGTAGCAAAACTGGAATTTGTTCCCAGATTGTTTATATCCATTAGAAATTTTGTTATCATATAGTGGCATCCTATTTTATTTGACACATAGATGCATAATTTATTTGTATAACCATTTGTACTACCACAGGTTAGTTTTTTCCTTTCTTTCTTTACGCTTCAATCCTAGAGTTGGGGTGATAACCACGCAGTTTCACGCCAGTGGGTGAGTGATTTTTCAGCGAGTTACAGAATATCAGCAATCTCTTGAAGTTAGCTAGTGCATATTATATGTCTACAGTTTCTTTCTTTCTTTTTTTTTCTTTTTTTTTTTTTTTTTTTTTTC
>Ga0123355_10004835_pt1 | contig 19612 bp, 9 predicted proteins | sample TergutEmb28metaG_3_FD_89872 | JGI IMG/M metagenome (GOLD analysis project Ga0123355, IMG submission 89872) | Embiratermes neotenicus P1 segment gut microbial communities from Petit-Saut dam, French Guiana - Emb289 P1 | ecosystem: Host-associated > Arthropoda: Insects > Digestive system > Gut ...
ATAAGTTTACAGTATGCAAGAGAAATAAATTTCTTTCATTCTGATGTCACTGTTATTATTTTACCTTGTCAAAAACTTATTTTATACTATTGGAGACCTTACTTATCAATCACCCTTCGTACTATATCTGGTTCAATACACAGTAAGCACCTACTAAGACATCTGACTTCACTTAATGCATATGCATGGCATGTGATGGTTAAACTGAATTCCTGTATTTACAGCTATGAGACAGGCTGATTTAATTGAAATTATTAGGCTTATGTTAATTCAAAATTAACTCTTTAAAATTAATAAAAAATTTAAAACTTTATTTTTGCTGAGTTACAAGCTGTCATTTCACTTCAAATTGTATGCAGGCATGCATGCATCAGGACTGAAAGGGCTTGAACCTATTATCTGTTCTATTCCATTGTACATAATGTTCTGACATGGCAGTAAGTAGTCCAAGATGCACGGGTAGGTCTAGGTTTCTGACTGAGAAAGGTTACCACTTAAATTCAGGTTAAGTCAACTTAAATCAGTGTCCATTCATTATTACAGATATGAAAAAGTGTGACCCTTTAAATTATTTGGAAAAATTTAAGGAATGTTAACTTGTTCCAATATAAGCATTGTTATTCCCACAGAAGATTTAACTGAATTAATTCTCAAAGGAGAATTAAAAATAAAACATAATATCTCTAATTATGTTACTGTTATACTTCTTTAAAAACATATTGCTTCATTCACAGATTATTCATAACAAGGGATCAGCAGAGTAGACCAGTATATAAATGGGATAAACAGAGAGAAATGAAGCTGCTTTTGTGTTGTCTCTTTCTGGGTTATGACACCATGCATTCTTGTACCTCCACCCAAAGACTGAGGCAGCATGATCCTCCATAACACTGGTAAGAACACAGAACACAATACTGTGTTTTTCTTGTGATTTATTTTATGATGCTATCAGTTTTGTTACAGGTGAATGATGACATGAATTGGAGATGGCTTGGAAGGAAGTGGGCATTTTCCTATAGGGATTAAGCAAAACCACAAAATAGCCCTATCAAGATAACGGGTGTCCTGGTCTAGTTCTGACCAGGGCACCTTCTGAATAGTCTACAGCATTACTGCCACGTTACCCTGTTTAATTTTGCATGGTGCTATAAATACAGAAGAACACAATCTAAGTTTTCATGACAGTAAAAACTTCAGATATCATTACTGTAGCTTTGTCTTTGACATTAGCAGACATTTTTGATGCAGAGTCCAAAAGAAAGGTGGCTAAAACAGGAATAAAGAGTGTCTCCCATTCTGTCTTTGGATATGCGTTTGCTTTTAGATTTATCAATCACCTCCTTAAAGAATCAATGTGATTTATCATTTGGCAAAAGGTATTTGTAAAACAATACATTTTTGTAATTTATGTGCATATCAGTAACATGAAAACCAAACTTAACTCTTTAACAATTAGTCAATTTACACAGTATTACCTAATTACACAGGGTGCCGCAAAGCTGACTGACACTTTTTGGCACATGATAATATTTCATACAACATGAAAGCAACAAATGAAATGTACCATTTTGAAGTAATATGTAAGCCATTTATTACTTATTTATTACTTTTGATATGTAGATAAAATCATTTGTAACACAGTGTGATGAACCCCTTCATTTGTAACAGACAGTCTTAAAAAACTGACAAAACTGTCAAAAACTCAGCAAAACAGCTGATGATTTATTGTCTTAATTTCATCCCACATAGCATGCTACAGCTCCTGTATTGTGTGTGTCGGTGGCTCCTGTACACACAGTCTTTCAAGTAGGAATGAACCAGGACTGTGAAGTCCGGTGACCATACAGGCCACAGGATACCTGATACATGATAATGCTCTTCGTTATTCATGACCACGCTACATACTCCACTGAACTATTTTCTCTGAACAGGTTTTGAAATGGCAAAACATCATCTTTTCCTCAGTGTGAAGACTCTGCCCCTACAACTTATCACCAAGCAAATATGGGTTCTGATATGTGTCAGTTGACTGTATGCCACCCTGTATATTAATAGTACCCTTTCAGTATCACTTAATGTTTCTTGTGAGATGATTATTGGTCCTCTTATGAAATGATTTAAACACACACTTACTGACCTATTCACAGGAGTACACAAAAACTACAACATTAAAGTTTACTGTCAACATGATAACTAATATGTATATTACTTGACTGCACAATTTATTGGTCCACAGTAAAATGAAATACATCTGTCTTTTGTTGCCAGCTAAATCAGACTGTGCTAATGGAAATATCGATGCAGAATCTCCAACATGTTTTCAAGTGCTGGAGTCATGGCTTTAGAACATTATACTGATAACAAGCCTGGGAACAGTAAAATTAGATTTATCAATAACCTGCAAACCCAGAAATAATCTCTCCAAGCCTTCAATGTTGTGGGCCGAATTTTGCTCATTTCTTAATGACAACATTTACATCTGCCAGAAATCATCCCACCACCATGTTTCCGGAACAGACGGGCATTCCCTCACCTCTACATTCATTCCATCTTGCAACTGTGTACATCGTGTTACCTGTGACTTCAAACGAAGAGCTTCCATCTCTAGGGTGTGGACTTCCTCACAGACAGCAGATCGTAGACTCTATACATGAACAGAAAAATATTCAAGTTAAAATATCTATTGCTATACCTTCTATGAGTCAAATTAAAAAAAATAAACATTTTATGTTCAAACTTTACATTCATATAACCGTACATCGTGACAAATTTTCTTATAATAAAACCAACTAGATTCACTAATTTCTCAAATTCATTCTGGAAATGAAACTCAACACGTTTCGGACAGTTCCTCTGTCCATCATCAGGAGTTATACACTGTAAACTCAGCAATGGTATATGTCATACAGGTTTGTAGACAGATGTTCCATCCTGATCCTGCTCGCAAGCTGTCTACAAACCTGCATAACATATACCATTGCTGAGTGTACAGTGAATAACTCCTGATGATGGACACAAGAAGTGTTCGAAACAGGTAGAGTGTCATTTCCAGAATAAATTTGAGAAACTAGTGCATCTAATTGGTTTCATTATAAGAAAATAACAAACATGTCTGTAACAGCGGGATAGTTCAGTCAGTACAGTGACTACACTATAGGCTAGATCCATCAAGGACCCATGGTTCAATTCCCCATATGGGGCAGATTTTTTTTCTCTTCCTCCAAGCACCCAAACCAAATCTGAGGTCCACCAAATGGATACCAGAGGCTCTTTTGCCAGGGGTAAAGTGGCTGGGATGTGAAGATGACCACTCACCTCCAGCTAGTGCTGAGGTTAAGAAGAAGTGGAGTTCTTTCTCCACTCCCCCATGCTTCCATTGTATGCACAGGCACTCTACATGTTACCTTTACAAGGAATTGGAGATGGAACCAATAAAACCTAGTGTGTCTGAGAAGGACGCATAATCTGTATTCGTAACATTGTTACTGTAATTCTAGAGAGATTTGAAGTTGTATATGTCTGTTACATGACATTAGTTTAACTTCTGGATACATATCCACACAAACATGTGATTAAATGGGGTATGTATGTATACATTTTCACTGGAATAAAATATTTTAGAACTTTTTTTTATTCAACAGATAGTACATATTTGGGAAAACGTACAACAAAGATGTTCCTTCCCTGTGATGTCAAAATTAAATAATTTTGCTTCTTTTAAGTTCCATTTTCAATTACAAAACATGGCAAATGTAAAGTATGCTGATATCTCACTTTTCATAATCATGTACCAGATTTTGGAAAATCAAATTCCCATTTCAAAAAATTCCATGAACTGAGTACTTAGTTTCTTTGTATTTTCTTTCATGTTCTCCATTCAGCAATAATTTTTTTTTTTTTTTGGGTACAAATATTTTAAACATCTAGTGGGTAATATTCATTCATTTAAAAATTACTGTGTGTTTTATTGGAAAGGTGTATAAAATATACATTCTAGGTGCAATCTATTTCTATGTGTTATCTGTAAGAAACATAAAATGAGTATACAAAAGAAAGATCATGTCCACCATCTTGCTTATCACGTCATGGTGTGGTGCTTAATTAAGGATGAAAACCTTCATACTTTATGTCACACAAAATAGAATAAAAGCTCAGTAAAATTGTTTTATTACCCACAAACTACATTATCCAACCAAAGTTCTTATAATTATACCCTTCTTCACTCTGTCACTTTTCTGTCCTACCCCAGCAGTGTGAATTCATGCTTTATTTTAAAATTACACAGTTTACTGTGTAAGGAATATTTAGGAGAAATGTTACTGGTTTTTAAATTACCTCCGATTCCAGCCGTCTTTGCAGTTCACTGATCTGAGACTGAAGATTCCGTATCAGTTGTTCTTTACCCTTAAGCATCTTAACAGTCGTTAAGAGATTCAGGTTCATTTCATTCATGTTGCCCTGAAGACGGTCTATTGTTTCATCTTTCAACTCCAACTATAATAAATCCAATATAGCTAAGCATTCTTTCAGTATATACAATAGATTATGTAAGGGGATTAGTAGCAATATTCTGGACAGCATAAAATTATGAATCTCCAGTTATTCATTCTGAACTGGGAAAAGGTACTGAATAAGTATTATGGGTATCGGATCTTTCCCGGGTGTAAAGTGCGGCCGGGGCGTACTGCTGACCACTCACCCCCTTCTAGTGCCGTGGTCATGGAAGAGTAGAGCTATACCTCTACCCACCCTCTGGGCCACAACGGGCCTGTAATGGGATCACTTTACCTTTACCTTTTTACTGAACAAGTATTATGTGACACAGAGGCATAATTGAAATACATGAAGTAAAAAATTATATTATATTATATTATATTATATCTGTAAAAGCCACCTAAAAAAAACAGAAATTTGTTTACTTTATTCCAGAACTAAGAATGTAACCATGCCACTCCACAGATTAACCCTTACAAGTCTGATATCAAGTACTTTCCATTTTACCAGGTTCAACAACGAGCTCCAATTCCTTATTTTACAATGCTTATGTTTGTTGTTTCCTAAGCTCCTGATATGCAATGGCTGATTTTCAACTTCAAAGGTTAGATTTTTATTGGAAAATTAGTTTGGACCAGACTCTTGGAATTCAGGGGAAGGGGAGTATGTACTGCAAAGGTTTAAAAACTGGCACAGAAAACCAAAGTGCTTAGTGAAATACCAGCACAGAGTTGACAACCATTCTTTCTTCTTGAGCTGGGAGGAGGCAGCCCCTTTGTACTGCAGTTCCTACTAAGTCTATTGTGTGAACCCCAGATAATGATGTATGAATGGGTATGAACCACTGGCAGAATGATAACCGATTGTACACAACAGAAATATTTGGAGAAAAACCTGTCATTTACTCAACCACAAATCTCATACAAAATGCCAAGGGTTAAAATCTCGGCCTCCATAGTGTAAAACCAGTGACTTACTACCAGAGCTATAGCACAGCCACAAACTGACATTTAACTGCTTGAGCTATGTACTACCTGAAATGATGTAAAGAAACAATTCAATCAGGATGCATACTTACATCTTTTTGAAGCTTTTCAATGGTGTGTGTTGACAAATGGTTCTGACAAGCCACAGAATGCAACTGAGCCTCTCTCTCTGCCAACTCCGACTTGATGTCCAGCAGCTCAGTGTTCAGAATATCCACCACATCACACATCCGCATCTCTTCAGTCTGTGAGCTCCTCAGCTTCTCCAGCACTTGTCTCTCCTAACCAGAATACACCTTATTTGGCAACATCTATACCTCACAGGCTTTGTGTCCTTGCCCCTTCATTTTAAGTTCATTAGGTCTGTCCTTTCAGTCTGTACCTACTTGTGCTTCCTCCCCATTGCCTTTCCCGAATGCCCTGTATATCATGTTTAGTGTGATGTAGAGGATGCACTCTGGTTCCAAGGCTCCACATTTCTAAATTCTATTTAATTTAGTTTGTAAGTAGCTCAAATATGTTTCAATTTATATTTTGTATCTTCCAACAGCCAAGACCTGACAGCATAGCACATGAACTGTACACACTCTTCACAAACAGATCACTTCTTAATGATAAGGATGATTCTTCTCTTAATTAAAACAAGTCCTCAAAACATAATCACTGCTATTTTGCCTGCAATATTACAAAGTGTTCCAGTTCACTTCCTTGTCTACTGATTTTATTATGTACATATGTAATGTAACAGGGAGCTATATGCCCTGTACTCCACACCAATTATCATCTGGGTGATAAAATCAGACGTATGAGATGGACAGGGCATGTGGCATGTATGGGAGACAGGAGAGGTGTGTAGAGGGTTTTGGTGGGGAGACCTGAGGGAAGGAGAGTACTTGGAACACCTAGACATAGATGGAAGAATAATATTAAAATGGATCTACAAGAAATGGGATGGAAAGTCATGAAGTGGATTGCCCTGGCTCAGGATTGGGACAGGTGGTGGGCGTTTGTGAATCTGATAATGAACTTTCGGGTTCCATAAAATGCAGGGAATTTCTTGATTAACTGGGGACCTGTTAGTTTCTCAGAAAGGACTCTGCTCACAGAATTAGTTAGTTCTATATGCAATAATTAAAAAGCTTGTTCCTTCTTAAGTACCCTCTTCATAATTGACATTAATGCACATATCCTTGGCTTCTGCTGACTTCGTGTCTTACTCCTACATTTCAGTGTTTATTTAACATACGAACATTTACCGGCCACACCTAAAGACTGTCACCTCCATTTTAACCTACTGTGCCATGGTGTCAAGGAACTGAACACAAATAACCACAAATACATAAGTTAAATTTTGGAAACAATACTATAAAATACACTTACTTTTTCAGTGAACTCCTTTTGCAGTCTGACTTCCCGGTTAGCTGCCTCCAAGATCATATCCTGGTATTTCTTACCATCTTTCATAGCACACTGGTAGTTAACTTCACACTTCTCCAGTTGTCCTTGAAGGTCCTTTATCTAGATACATAACAAAATGTAATCATTAATATTATAATTACAGTCTTCTGAGATGCACTGCCAAACAATTTTGTAGACAGCTACCAAACTTACAGAGAAATCTACTGCCTTTGACTTCAGGGTAGAATATGGAGGCAGCAGTCTCACCTCTCACATTGCTACCAATCTACCACAATAAACAATATCACATTACAGAGGCTCTAATATCAACATTAACTGCTGTGACAATCTTAGATTCCATTCATGGCTCTTCTTCATTAGCAGCACGAACACCCTGTTAAATTCTAGTACATGTTGCCCATTATACTTTCATGCTATCTCTTCAGTGGTCTTCCTTAACTTGCTTCTCCCTGTTCATACATCTGAATATATAGTATAAATCATATATAAGTTATAATATTAAGATGATTTTTTTATAGATTCTCTAGCATTCATATTTAATATGTGTCGAATTTAGGTCACCTGTTGAGCTACTGAAAGATGATCTTCCCCTTAGTGCTGTAGGCATACATACCCTGTATGAATGCAGCAAGTTGTACATAGGATAGATGGGCTACACCTTGGCAAAAAGGTATAGGGAAAATGGACAACACACAAGAATATTCTAACCAGACAAATCAGTAGTGGCAGAGTACCAAGACAGACTTAAGAAGCTCAAGGTATTGACTAGGATCACCAGCCACAGGGACTGGTTCATGAAAGAGGCCATCCAGTTTCAGCTACATCCTGATACACTCATCATATTAACGCTTGATGATGGGAGAGTCTCTGAAGCATTGGATATGAACCTAAATTTCATGTGGCTGATCGCCCAAGAAGACTTTATTGCTTATTGCAGGACATTTAGAGTCTGTGGTTGTGAAGAATAAATATCAGGATTGACAGTAAAGAATAGACACACACAGCATGAAGAACTTGTAAAAATTAGGAATACAGACGTACACCTGACAAGTGGTCAAGGAACACTTTTTCTCAGAAATTATAAAGAAAAAAAGACTTCTCTTTGATGAACCAACTGATAAAATTAAATAAAAATGTTAATTCCACATAACTTACTTCAAGTTTTAAATTTGCCTTTTCTTGGTTTGCTTCTGCTATCAGGCTACTGTACTGGTCTGCAGCATTCTACAACAAATACAAATAATCAAATACGGTTTACAAAAGTTCTGCAAAAAGATGCTGATTCTGTTGTTAAACGGTCATAAGTAAATAAACAAGAAAACCACAATAACTCTTAGATGAGCTGTAGTCTCAAGTCTTCTGGAATAAGACACTATGAGAACCACATATTGTGCATTATTAGATGGGTTTTTATAGATGTAGACAAAAATGTTTTAAATATTTAACATTAAGGTGAGTGGACATTTTGCAGCCAAAGAATAAGGTGCTAGACTGTCATGTCAAAGATCTTAGGTCTGAAACTCACCAGAAAGTGTGAAATGTCAGTCCATCCCTTCCTTATGCTTGGAGGTGGGCAGAGACAAGCAAAGTGAAAACAACAAAACATGCTGTAATTACAAATATGACTGATGTTCAGCCATGATGTGGTTCAAGTTGTTGGCTGCCAGTCTCTCATTGAACAGGCCTGGGTTTGAACTCAGACCAGTCCATGTGGGTTTTATGGTGGACAAAGGATACTGCAACAGGTTTTTCTCCAAGCACTTCAGTTTTCTCCTGTCAGTATCATTCCATTGATATTCCATTTTCATTCATTTAGCTATCACTCACACTGTATAATATTAGCAGTTGCTGCATGTTTAAATAACACCTTCAGCAGTGACTAATTCTGTAATGAATTTGTATATTACAAGGAGAGTATAATTTTACAGATATGGAAAGATGACTTACAGCTTTCTGTCTTAACTTAAGAAACTAAAACCGAATACACATTACCTTCAACACTTCTTTATCAGCCTCAATGCAAGTCAAAACCTCAGATTTCTCTTTCAGTAAATTGTTTAAAAATGATACTTTTCCATTCAAAGACTCCACAGTGTCCTCATATGACTCATTTCCTTTCTGTGACTTGGCAGTCAATTTTTCTAACTCTCTAGTCTGAAAGACAAACACATGGCTCAGTAACAGGTGGTGTTCAAATGTCAGTCTTTTGTGTTATTAAGCTGTGTGGGATCATACATTGATTCTGACACTTCATAGAGCATGCTGCCTGTATCTTCAGTGTGACTGACTTAGGTTCATGTGGATGCTTGACTGCCTTAGAGAACATAATGAGTCCTTTGTATCATTTGGGAAAATGAAACTGGTCAATATAATCTATCCACTTTCTCCTTTTATTCACTTGCTGTATCTGCTTGAACCTAATTCATTTGCCTGTAAGATGGAGGCAGCACGTTCCATTAAAATGTCAGAATAGACTTATGATCCCCCACAGTATAATAACCCAGAAGACTGTAATTTCTATGATCCTAAAATTACTGAAGGCTTGCAATTAACCTTTATCATACCAAGGTGGGTACTTAAATTTTAGCACAAGGTTCATGTAAAAAGGTATTATTTAAAGGCAAAAAGATTAAGGTACAAGATAAACAGCACTTTGTGGAAAATAAAGCAGAAATTAAGCAGCATGTCTTAAAAATGAAGTAAATTTACTTTTTTCTGAAACAAATACAATAGATTTCAAGGGATTTGGTCCTAGATGCATTCAAACTGGCCAATGTAAGTCTTTAACAGTTTAACTCTTTAAACGCCAATTTAAATCCCATCTGCCATTTGTTGGCATTATTAGGAGCTCACCATATTCTCCACGTTAGCAGGATAAAGGTTAATATTAACAACCTATGATAAAAGTAATGTGGCATTCTTTTTTGATACATTATATTGAATTTAACATGTATTTCTTATGATTTGTACACTCCTTTCCACCATCTTAATCTACCAGTAAGCAAAAGGTCCCACCTGCATCTTACACTGCGCATGCCATGCCCAACAAGAAACATGGGAGTACCTTGGATAAGTGTAAGATTTTCAGTTTCTCAGCAAAATGCAATTCCTGTAACCTGATGGCCTGTTCCAGATTTACAATCTCAGTCTTCAGGTGATCAATGGACTCTCTTAAAGTGTCCAGCACCTTCTCTTGCTTAACAACCTAAAAATAAAAATAAAAACTAAAATAAATTTAAAAATTAAAGAATAAAAATAAAATACTTGTTAATATTAACTTTAAGTACAGTCCTCTTGTAATAATCTCATGGTTTTAACACTGGACTGTGTGATACGTTGGTTCATGCAATAAGGATGTAGAGCACAAGCATAATTTTTTGTGGGAAAAACACAAATTATATAAGAGAAAACAAGATTGAAAGCATGTACCAGACTGTGGCATATTCTGGAAGTACAATATTTGTAATGAATTGCAATGTGATGCCTCAAACCAGATTACTTACGCAAAATAAGTGCAGACAAATATGAATGTAGAAAGTGGCACCTCCAATGTCTGTCTCCAACATTAGTTACTACACAAAGTTAAAAAGCTACAGAACCTGCATGTTGGGTGTCCTTCACCAATTCATGTCAGGACAAATTTAGCAGTGAGATGTTGTGTGTAAAGATACACTTGGGAGCTTGGAATTACACTGCCAATAATTTAACTTTATAGGACTCTGACAATGGCATATGGCAGAGGTTGACAAAATGCAGGTCACAAAACTTACCTGTAAAAAGTAACATTCATATCGTTTTTACACGCATGAGGCTGTACCACCAATTGGCATTTTAAAAGACTTTGTAAAGAAAGGAAACTCATACTTAACTCAAACTAACCTCCTGTAGTTGAACAGAAGAAACTATCAAATAAGGCAAAATATTTTATTTTATTAATGGTTGGCTCTTGCCTAAGACGCCTCTGAACGTGTGGCTTCAAAAGCATGGCTAGCTGGCCACACCTGGTACATGGTCACAGTCAGAACTGAAAGCTTTTATGTGAAATCTTCCATGGTCACAAGGTTATTCTCAGGCTAGTGCAGGTATTTGTCCCATACTTTCTTTAAAGATAGTAACATTCTGTGTCTTCTGTTGGGTCATTAGTCAAGAAGTTGTTTCCACTTCCCATGATCTTTCGGCATTCAATAATGATCTAACCACATTTATTTCTGCTGTTCTAATTTATTTTTAGTTGAGTCCACAGCGAGTTCTACAATATCTCATTGTTACAAGTTTGTAAAATTCTTTTGACATCACTTGTTCATCATGCATCTACTTGAATAAAATTAATTTCACTTAATTCATACAACAGCCCTACAATGAAAGATCCAAATATTTAATATTGAAACACTACAGTTCTCTCGTTATATGTACATATATACATATTTATACATTCAATTATATTGACTGATTGTACACTGAATGTGGCTCAGAAAATGCACATTATTGTGATGTCATGCTTATGTGTTGAATGTCTGTTCAGACTGTGATCCTTACCTCTGCATAGCAATTACTGTACTGACTCTTAATTTCAGTAAGATCCATGAACAGACGGCGTATAATGCGATCCTTGATAATGACCTGAAATAGACACCAGTTGTTCATGTAATACTTCAGATGGAATCTGCTGATGATGAAAAGGCAGGAATAAGACATCTAGGTTTTTGTTTAAGGTTAAGTTTTAATAAATCAATGACGAAAAATGAATTTGTTATTAATATTCACACAGTAATTGCTGCAATATTTATGTCACAAAATCCTTCTGTACTAATCAATCTGTCCTCAAATAATACCCAATTTATTTGATTCAATTCCTGCTAGGGGCAAGAGGGTTTCCTCTAGTCCATAGCTTACATACCAGCTATTGGGCGACCTAGTATTGTATTCAAAGTGTACCAAAGGCTCTTCCCTCAAGGGTGAAGCATGTCGCTGACCACTTGCCTACATCTGGTGCCAAGGTTAAGAATGAATGGCAGTGTACTTCCATACCCACATATACCTTCATGTTAGGCACAAGGGCAACTTTTCCTTCACCTTTCCCAATATATTTTGGGGTTTGGGGATAGGGTTAAATCATAGAATCATACAATTAAGGACCTCTTTGAATATTGCCCATAGCAAGTAACTTCATTCAAAAATACATTTGAAATTCCCACATTATTTCATCAATGTATTCCCTCTGTTTTTCACAGGGCAATACTTGAATAATTCATGGACCCTTGTAATTGGAATGAATACCATTCCAAAGCAGTTAGTCTAAGAAGATTCTATTGACACATTTCCATAAAACATAGGGCCTAGTATGTCTCAGACACTGAAGATAATATCAGGTAACAAATAATGAAATTTATGGTTATAAACCGCCTTTAATAAATAAGTATTAATATAGAGGTTGCAATTATTCTAGGTTGTGCTGACATGTCACTGGGTGTTTTGTGTCTGATGTTTCAAGACAGTGCATGGGTCTCAACTTCAAGGGTCAAAATGTACATTGAAATCGGACACTTTGGCCTTTGAATGTGAGGCCACCACATTATCACCAATTATGGGGCACCAATCATCCAGTGACACAACACCACAACCCAGAATAATGGAGACCTCAACGGCACCACTGCAAAAGCCTATAAAACTTGCAAGTGCATTAATGTATTCTATAAAGTGAGAAAATTTAAAACCAACATAATATTATATTCATATTGCAGTCTTCTGTGTTCCAATACCAGGCAGTCTGGCAGACAGGTATGTAGGTACTACGATCTGAGCGGAACACCAGTACCCAGCTACAGAACACATGATCTCATAACCCAGAAGACTGCAATAAGCATATGACAATACGAATCTTCACAACTGTGAAGTACATTTAAATTCAAATGTAGACAGTGCATACAACCTCTGTTACCTCCTTCTATTTTATGTCCCACTTGTGTTTAGTCCCCCCCGTGTATTACAGTTATAAACATACTGTTTTATAGATAAGAAAACGTCAGACCAAAGGAGTTGAGTATGTGACTCAAAAGTTGGTAGTAGAAAATATGTTGGGTCACAAAATACCATAAACACAGAGCACTATGCTTTAAATTGAAGGTTTTCTATTAGCTTGTAAGGATACTCCTCCTGTGCTGATACAGTTGACACAAAATTGTTTATGTTTTACAGAGCAAGTTGCATGATTTTACACTCACTACATCCACTTTATTCTTTAACAAATGTGGAAACCTACCAAGACAGATGCATGATTACAAGCTTCTGTGGTGAAAGAGATGAGAATTGTGCTCTCCCTGGACTATTATGCAGCAAGTAGTGGTAATTTGTTGCCAACATTTCATGACAACCTATCAGTCCCATCTTCAAGGTTCAAGAGATGCTTGAAGATGGGACTGATAGGTCCTGAAACATTGGTAAGAAAATACCACTCCTCACTGCATAATTGCCCATAACAGCACAATTTTCTTGCCAAGAGGGATGTCTAAAACTTTATAAGAAACTGTCCAAATGTAAATTCTCACTTATTATGTATAATGCACTATTGTATTAAGGAAGAAATCAAATTGATTTTCAGGTCATTAACCATGAACTCACACTGACCACAGTAAAAGTTACAAACCCAGAGAGAAACAAAATTTTTAAACACAAGAACCAGTAGCTGTAATGGGCCACAGAAAAAAATACAAAGTATGAACATTTATATAACATGGACTACCTGCTAGAGCAATTATACAAAATGAAAGAGAAAACAGAAAATCTTCATCATTTGAATGAAAACTTTTTGAAATGAAGTGTAGCATGCAGACACGTAGCTTACACTGAAATGCAACAAAACAAACACAAACTGCACTGTCTGTACAAGCTAATTACAACCACTGGCATGTACTTGTAACTCACACTGCTACATGCTGTATGGGCAGGCAAGTCACATGCTAAGTCTTGCAAATGTAAATGTTTTGATGTTTAACACAGAAAGCTGCTGAAGTACCGTTCAATCATGCTGCTTGGCACAATTTGAAGCAATAAATAAAATGGACTTGGTACTGTTCAGTGTTACAAATATGTTTACAGATTAATAACTGCTTCTTTCACATCCTTTTATCAAGAGAGTAATCTTCCAGGTATTGTGGTACAGAACATTTATTATGTAACAGCACATAGAAAGACAATGGAGGAGAAATGAATGGGAAACAGGAAACGTAGTGAGTAGTCAGTAACATCCACATGAATGAGGAGCAAAGCCTCTCTAGCAGCAGTACATGTGCCGCAAGCTAACATGCACTCCTTGGCTGCCAGTAGCTGACCAAATGGTCACCCTCTGCCAAACTACACGGAATTGTCCATTTGGACACTTGACAGTAACAGGTATCTGCACTTGTGCCACCATACAGTCAGTATAGTATACAGTGACTGTGCAGTGCTTATACAGCTTTTATTAATCTACAAAACTCTCCATTTCCATATATACTTCTACATTATGTGCAGGCCATTAAGAATGGAGACTATGCAGATGCACAACCCATAATATTTAAGAACTGATAATCTAGAACAATCTGCTACTAAAAGCAGTTTATTGCAGTCATCCTGAGGAAAGACCTAAAAATGTTCATGAGAAACTGTAAGATAGTGACAAAACACTGTACATGAAACACAACTAATAAACCTAAATTAAAGAAAACCCTGCATAACTTATGGAATCAGCCACAAAAATAAACATAAATCTGATAAATCTTATCTAGGCAATGTGTTCATATTCACATTTTACTTTATAGAGAGGAGAATCATGCTAATCACTAAAATCAAAATTCTACTTCAAGACTCAAAACAGTTAAAATTATGGCAAAGTTAATCAAACTACAAAACACACAGTTACCACAACACATAAATATTAGAACAGTGGCACACATGAACCTTACCTGAACTTGTAGTGGTTACATGGCACTGTGCTGGCAATACATTGTACAGTCATATGTTTTTTAAAACCTCTCGTAAACTCAAGTTCATGTAAAGCATTATAGTGTACACACAATAAACCAACTGAATCTATGCAATTCTTAGAGACATAAGAGGATTACAAATGGACATGAATAATATATAAGTAGGAACAATACAGGCCTGCAGCAGCCCCCCTCAATTATGGTTTTGCCAACTGCAGGATTTTGTTTTATGTACCTGCAGTTTTTGTGTCCAAATGGCAATAGTAGGGAGGTGCTGACAGAAGATCTGCACAAATGCTGTCATCAATAGCTGGGTCATCGTGGGCATCACATATTTGAATTCTCAGCAATACACTGTAATGGCTTAAAGGTAAATAATTAAAATGATGATACTCTCTCAATTAGTATGTCAGCCAAACACATATATTTGAACATGTTATTACGCATTTTTCATGTTTAATGTAGGAACAAAAAATGCACTGAAGCTCTAGCGAGTGTTAAGGGTTCCTGTGGTCCTCCTAGCTCCCAATTTCCCATCTGTTGTCTTCCCATGGCACTGTTGATCAGGAATGTAAACCGTGTCCCTGGGGAAACATCTATGCCATTCAAAAAGACCATTTAAGAAAAAAGTTTATGTGAGAAAGAGACAAAAATCCTATTATAGGAGAGATACTGTAGTTCTGAATGACGTAAAGCAAACAAACAGGACAAGGAAAATAAATAGGCACACAAAGAAACAGGGGTATCATAACGAAACGAAAACAGGAAGTACAATATATATTAATTTTCATGGAGACTAATGAGGAAGAACTGCTAATAGCATGACAATTGTGACTGAATGAAATTAAATAAAATGTGGGGGAGCATCCAATTAGAGTTAAGAGAATTAGCTAGCACACAGTTTCTCAAACTATGGTATACCAATCACTGTTCATTGATATACGGCCTTAATAAAAAAGTGAAGTATAAGAAAGGATAAAAATGTTTCAAAATGAACAAACTATAAGCCAAAGTATTGGCTAACATACAGCATTGCTGGTAACCTGACATAACTAATCCCCACTGTCAGTCAATTTTAGGCTTTTATTTCAACGAAAAAAATACCGGTGGTTCATCAAAACTGTTAAATTTCATTAAGTAGTATTCTGGCACATATGTTTGACAACCCCTGAGTTAGCAGATACTGGTTTCCCACAGATAATAAATATAAACATAAACTGTAAACATAATTTAAGAAGATAAGACAAGCTAGAGGTTTCATGGAGTAATAAGGAATAATCAGGCTTGGAAATTCAACTTGATAGTGCAACTAGAGCCACCAACAGTTGTAACATAACAACAGTGTTTTATTGTACATAGGAGTACTTTAAATACTGTTTTAAATGTGATTCAATACAATTACTTAAAACAATCACAAAAACAATTGCATTATGATCTTCAGTTACATAAAATAAATAAAATTTGTAATGGTAAGAGGATGCAGAAAACCAAACGCAGCTAAGGAAGGTTAAAGAAAGACTTCCTTGGCATGTGATTGTAGTGGGGACCAAGGACTGTAATAAGGGAGAAGGATAATAAGTACAGACAATGTATGTGGAGGACATATAGGAAGATAGATCTGGATACAATGGATTTACATAAAAATCAGTGCATGGTAGTATTTACTAGAACAGAAAAATGCACCTGAGCAAACCCCATGTGCACATAACAAAGATCGGGGTTAAATTGCCTGCAGCTACTGTCCATGTATATTTAAAGTTATCAACTGCACACTAACAGCATTGTCAAAACGGCTTCATTATAGTGCTGTGGAGGTTAACTGACTGTTTCTGCCATATGCACCAAACAAATAAATTTAATGTGTTGTTTTTGGATTTGATCAATTAATATTTGGAGGAATAGCAATTCATTTCAGTAACTTACATTCCTTACTTCTGGCTACTCACCCCTAAACAAGGTACGTGGAAGTGCCTAAAGACAAGTTAGTACTAAATTAGATACCAGTCTGAGTATAATTATTAACAACTTCAAATAAGCGATTCATAGATGTGTAAAATAATTTATAAAAAATAAATGGTTGAAAAGGAGCAACAAGGATTATAATAAACAAGCGGTCACATACAAGGGCGGAGAATTGTAAAAAGACAAGAAGAATAACCTTGAGCAAAGCAGAACTGATAAAAAAATTCATTCAGATTTTGATGAAACAAGATTATACACACCTTATCATGTAGTTCAATTCACAGCAACAGACACACATATTACTACATGGAAGTAAACTATACTGTGCCCTGCCTCACACAAAACAGTGACAGTGCTTTATAGTTTTACCATTAAATGTGCCACAACTGTATTTCTTACAATACTTGTTCTTTGAGATAATAACATGTCCAAGGCACTTTTCTTACCTCTGAAAACAAGTGTCAATCTCTACAACTCTGGACATAAACACAACGAATGCTCACAGATGACTCACACACAAGAACATATCTACAAGGATTCATGTAAATGCAGTTGCATATTTGAAACAGTGTGTTTAAATAATGAGTCACTGTATGCTTCACAATTTATCTGCAGAGGATGCACGTTAATATTATCTCTGGAGAAACTGAAAGTGGCCAGAAATAATCTCTACATTTTATAAGACCAAATCCCTTGAAACTTATCACTCTTTATTTCTGGCGTCAGTTAAACTGAGTCCCTTAGTATTTCTGCGATTAATGGGCCTATTATACATGCAGCAGATAATGATGAATAAACATGATGCATCAGTGGAATGATAAATGACAGGGGAAAACAAAGTGTCATGAGATAAACCTGTCCACCTGCAACTTCATCTGTCACAAACCCCACATGGTTTGGGATTGAAACCAGGCATATATGGTCACAAGAAAGCTATTAATCACCTGAGCAAGGGCATTGCCTTAAATTCCTGTATGTTATTCTAGAAAACATGGAAGACCAACTTCAATGTGTGTTACAATTTGTACACTGGTATGAAATGTGCCTGAAATTGGAAGACATAGCTTGCAGCAGCTATTGTAATACTGAGGAAGTGATAAGAACTTTATACTAAAAACACTCTTTAACTGTGGATGGGCCACCTAGGTTGCATGGTAAAGCATGATTTTCTTATGCAGCAGAATAGCTCAGCTGTCTTGCTTCATGAATAGGCAATAATAAGACTGTAAACAAGAGAATGAAATGCTTATTATTGTTAGGGAATTAACATAGTAGGGAAGACTGGACATCAACTGACAAACTAAACAAAGTGGAACAGTTTGTGGTAAAGAACTATATCCTTAGGATGCCAAGATTTAAAGGGAATGAAAACTACAAATTATTTTAAACCATGCCATAAAATGGAAAAACAACAGGATAAAAATAAGATTCAAGCACTGGACTTCAAAATTCAAGAAGCATAACAAAAGGGGGGAATATATATACATATATAAAGCAATTTGGAATAAGACCATCAGAAAGGAAGTAACAGTTTCTGAATGCCTTAAAAGGTTAGAAAGTAACACATTTCAGAACAATGGTGCCACAAAAAGGACAGATACAAACACCATACATAACACAGGTATGGAAGTACAAGATAATGCACAGACTCCAAAGAAAAATGTAAGTCAAGAAACTTTACCATGTGACTGAGTTCAACAACAGAGAAAAACATCTGGAAGACAGATTAGTCCTGAATTGCATGGCAACCAGCCCAATGATGATCTATCCAAATGAAAAGTGACGCAAATGAGAAGAAGTGTACCGATATCCATATCATGTCTGGAGTTATAACTGACAGACAAGTAAGCTTGCGATCACTACGTGGGACCAACAGAAACAGAATTAGCATAGTTATTGAACTGGAAATTTTCTGAAACCAAGAGTCACCTAATAAGAAAATACAATGTAATTGTAAGTGACAAATCTTTTGCTATTTGCCTGACTCTTGAACACAAAACTCAATCAGGCAAAACAATACTTTCAATATGCTCTGCCACTGGCAATAGACTATTAGGACACATGGTGAATCTGAGTGATACTGACCGTTCGACATCTATATTAACAGCAAACACATGAACAAAAACACACACATCTGTTACTGTGTTAATTTAGGGTTTGCACATGCAAACTGTAAAGAATGACACTTTTGAATGGTGCACCTTCTACAGCGTATAACATATTTATGGCACTGCTAAACGGTATACTCTGCAATATTACCCCATAGCACCAAAAAAAAATAAATAAATAAATAAATAAAAAACCAGAAAAGCTACAGATAAAGATAGCCATTACTTGACAACCAACTGTGATTCACTTCTTTGTAACAGGCAAATATATACAGTGAATTACCAAGGTTATATAATTTATTAACACGTCACACAATATATAGATATTTGACAACTATGTCTACTCACTGCATGAGCTGCAGTGATAGCTGAGACTGTGTTACTGGTACTGTGGAGTGAGGGTTAAAGGTCCAATTGCAGTATGTACCTTACATATCACTCAGAGCTGTTTCCACATAAAATACATGCCCCATAATCCTCCTCACATTCATGATGAACTAAATAAAAGCTTCTGCAACACGAAGAGGAACTCCACATCAAAAATGTGGATTAACTGTGCCCCATTACCTCTTGTTTGTGTTCTTGTGTCCATTCAAATAAAATCAAGCCCTGTCTGAAGAAGTGACAACCCAAAACCAAGAGTATGCAGAAGATATGTTACAGAAATTACAGGATCAGATGG
>Ga0123355_10004836_pt1:0-2500 | contig 19604 bp, 15 predicted proteins | sample TergutEmb28metaG_3_FD_89872 | JGI IMG/M metagenome (GOLD analysis project Ga0123355, IMG submission 89872) | Embiratermes neotenicus P1 segment gut microbial communities from Petit-Saut dam, French Guiana - Emb289 P1 | ecosystem: Host-associated > Arthropoda: Insects > Digestive system >...
ATTGACTGACTGACTGACTGACCGAAATGTGAGTATGAATTCACTCACTCTTTGAAGGGTTAAGAATAGAGGTTGATGGTGTATGAGAAGAGAGTGACAAGGACATTCCAACCTAAGACAGACGAAACAAGTGGAAACTGAAGAAAGCCACCCAAATTTACTGTTCCGATAGTACAGTCAAACCCAGGAACTTCACTAGTCATTGGCTGCTCATTCGGAAGCTGTGACTGTTACAGCATTTTTAACATTTTTGTAGATCCACCATTGCAGCTACTGCATGATCTTGCACATGGCCACTGAAACTGCTGCTCTTGGAAAAATGCAACTGCATTCGAAACAGTAAAAGTTTTTTTTGTGTGTGTGTAAAAAGGCTTTTGGTTTTCGTTCCTTAAAAAGTGGTAAGTATTTATTCGCGATTATGAAATGAAACAGGTTCAGTAACTTTCGTTTCATATAACGAATGGTTAAAGATACGTAGGTGTATGTTTTGAAAAACACAATGAATTCAGAAGACGATGCTCCTGTCCTTGAAATTGTAGCGCACCTTCCTTAAAGCTTTGACTAATTTTCGCAAGGCACAATATCGGTTTTACACCACAGAAGCCAACTCTAATATCATGTTTGCGAAATTAACGCTATTAGTAACACAGAGGGAAGTGCGAACTTCTGAAGTGTAGGAAAATCTTAACAAGGGTCTTGTAACGACACCGAATGATAGATCTTCGTAAAATATAAAAATTTTAAAGATAGTGTTTGTGAGAGACGTGAAGTACACATCAGTTATACAAATTTTGTCCTCTGTTGTGGGTTTGATAGCAATAGCCAATAAGCCAATGGAGATGCGCACGTTAATTTAAGCACATAGGTAGACTATTAATTTGCATGCCCAGCGAGTACATAGTGTTGTTTGTAAGAGCGAATCCGCAAAATAGAATAAACAGTAACAATACATCCCCTACTGCAGATATATATAGCAATATAGTCCACGAATGCTTCTTTTTCAATATACATATTCACTACATATTTTTGTATTAATACACCATTGCCAGGCGAATATGTTTCATACATTGTCATTGGCTCAATCTGATATTAGGCTTTATTCCTAGTACACGGTGTGGTTTCGAATTTCCAGTATTGTAACCAGAAGCTTTTCACACTACTGTCAGTACTGTGTGTAACAGACAGACACGTTTTGTCCTTTACAACTGGGTCATCCGACTCACTATGGGCAGCACGGCCCGGGGATCGATCTCCGCTGGTTACTAGACTTTCCACCTACTTGAATCTAGAAAAACACTGCATATTTTTTTTATACTAATCGATTTTCAGAATTTATTGCAAATAAATTTCTATAGACAATCGTAGGAACTAGACAACGACAAAGAAAAATATGAGGTGTGAATAAAAATCCAACAGATACAACAGTATGCAGATATTTATTTACTGCAGAGCTACTCTACATGTTTCGGGTGTCACAGAACCCATCATCAGGAGTATTAAAAACTGTACCTGCAGCCTCTGGTACAGGTAACGGAGGCTGCGGGTACAGTTTTTAATACTCCTGATGATGGGTGCTGTGACACCCGAAACATGTATAGTAGCTTTGCAGTAAATAAATATCTGCATACTATTGCATCTGTTGGATTTTTATTCACATTGAATTACGATGTACGGAACCATTAGCTTAAAAATATGAGGGTGTGATAAGAATTATCAAAGCTTATGCCATTACATGAGAAATGTGTAAGGCGATATGATAACCACATTTATTTGTAAGATCGACAGGTGTTCGTGGCTGTATCAAGATTATGGTCTTCTGAAATTTAACGCCGTATATTTTGGTACAGTTTTGCAACGTGTTATAGCAAATGCTACGGCCGTCTTTAGGGTAGATTTCTAAAGCGATCATGGCATTAAATACCACTACATGATCTTTCGAAAAGCGATAGTTAAAAAAAAAGTGAAAGTAAAAAAGACACGATTGTATCTGCGGGAATGGAAGTGAGGCTCCACTCAGTCTTATCTACGACAGTAGTTGACGGTGACTGATCAGCTGAACTCGGCAGTTGATTGAACTACGCGCGAACAGCCACGGTACGAGGTGAACAGGAGAGATGTTTGGACTCAGGGATTAGTATGGTCATTCAGAAGAAGAGAAACATTTCATGTTCCTGCTAGAAATCGACCCACGATTCTTCGGTCGTCCAACCCATAATCTAGCCCCTATACCGAATGAGCTACTCTGCCCCACCATCGCCACCTCCCACAATGCACAAATAGTTATTTAGTGTATATGACAGGCCAAGTGTTTTTAGAATAGGGTAAAAAACTGAAATTTCCGTGTAATAGTGTAATCTTGAGCGTGGATTACTCTAAATTTGCAACGAAATCGTGGAAACGTTTGGGGGAAATGTCCGGAAAATGGTAAAACACAAATCGGTACCTAACTTTCTTCGCGAAATTAATGTCGTTTCACGAAATACAATGCGTCACTATATGA
>Ga0123355_10004836_pt1:5000-19604 | contig 19604 bp, 15 predicted proteins | sample TergutEmb28metaG_3_FD_89872 | JGI IMG/M metagenome (GOLD analysis project Ga0123355, IMG submission 89872) | Embiratermes neotenicus P1 segment gut microbial communities from Petit-Saut dam, French Guiana - Emb289 P1 | ecosystem: Host-associated > Arthropoda: Insects > Digestive...
ATATGAAAATATTCATAAATTTTTTATTGCTAAACACTGGACAGGACGCGACCATGATTTACTGCAAGAAATGTAGTGTAACAGCGAGCATCTGGAGAAGCTGTTTGAAACACAACTTTACATTCTGTGATGGGATGAAATATCTCTTAACACTACGGCTTCATATGGGGCGTTTTTATCAGCGTCCGGCTGATAGGTGTGTATTGAACTATTGTTAAGTGATTACTGGGCTTGGAATACCGAAATACTCAGAATAAACCTCACTCGATTGCCACTAGAAATCATACGTAGACGAGGCGACAATGAGCTACGAAATAACTGGTTTGAGTTGCGATATTTCTCTCATAGAAGCCCTACGTGATATAGGCGTTCTATCAAACGGGTTTCGAAACTGTACGTCTCAGATACTAAATTAGCGGCTCTTTTTATTAGTGGGGTTGAGAGAGATTGAGTCCCTTGTGCTGTGGCGTTTTATGGTTCTGTTCTGCTATACAATCTTGACAGATGCATAAGTATTGAGAACAGAATTAATTATAAACGTTCGCTCACAGTGAAAATTTGCCTGCCATAAATTCCACACTGAATGAGACTGATAAAACAACAAACTGCATTTAAATAATTGTTTTTTTTTTTAAAAAAAAACTCACTCTGAACATTGTCCTATTTATTGTCACATTTTAGCGCATCAAACTTTACCATATTTTTAAGTATTTTGTCAAATATCAGCCACATGATAACCATTTATGTTGAAATATGTTGCGGTAATAATAACCAAAAATATAGTTATGTTGAATGTTTTCACTTATTAATAAATTATTGGCACTAGATGTTTGGTATTCTTGGTGTATTTATACAAATACCGTATCTAATAGACCATTTAGTATATTTTTATTTCGTACATCGTGTATTTCGGGACCGTAGTAGCACAGTACTTAAGGCGCTGCATTACAAATCGGAAAGTCGCTGGTTCGATTCCATACGTTGTCATTGGAATTTTTCATTGACATAATCCTTCCGATCGCACTATGGTCCTTGAGTCGACTCAGCCCCTAACAGAAATGAGTACCAGGAGTATTTTCTGGGGGTAAAAAGGGCCGGTGCGTAAGGCTGACAACCTTACCATCATTCTGGGCCATTGTCACGTAATCTTGGAACCTTAACTTCCTGGAACCCTCTAGCACCTCGGGCCTGTAATTGGACTAATTTACCTTTACTTTACATCGTGTATATAACTAGACGTTTTGGAAATTTTTGGGTGAAACACATAACACTATGGGTCTTCACGTCATATCTAATATGTCTCAGGCTGGGTACACCGAAAGATATTAACGTGTTCCACCTTGCGACAGTAACTGCCCATCCAGCATGTATCAGCTGGTCAAGAAAATGTTCTAGCCTCTAATTCCCGTATGCGATGGAACTGAAACTATATCTTCCATCCCAACCTTCACAGATGTTGGCAACACACATATATTTCTGCGCATGAACCTCAGTACTTTTCTAAGCTTTTGTATCGATTTTGCAGGGGAGCTGTCCGGTAGCCATCTTGTGACGAGTGGTTTGCAGGTTCGTCGAGTTCCAGAGGAAGGTGAAGAAGAAATAAGGTCGTATACAAAAAAGAGCAAGGGCAGGGGAAAATTCGTACGTCGAGGGAAGTCTAAAAGGATGGATTCTATCGTAAACAAAGTGTGATCAGATCTCCAAAGAGAAAGCACGGAGTTAGCCACCGCCTAACCCACAAACCCAGTTGTACAGGTCAGTTTAAAATTATTAATGATATGCTGCCTTTAGATTACCGCGTGTTCTGAATTTGTTAGTTTCCTTTAAACAATGGCAAAGTGCATACTAGAAACAAGTTTTGTTTCTGTAAGAGGTTGGATATTATGGAGAGTACTGAATGAATCCTAAATAGAGGCACCATATTTTTAATGCATATTGCTCTTAACTGTTCATAATTATATCACATAGCATTGAATGTAATACTTTCAATGTATTAAGTCAGTTATTTTACATTCACAACAGAAATAAAATACAAAATTTTAAATCTTATAACCCAAAAATATTCCAAATGTTTATTTAAATTGATAAGGTATGAAATGTACTAAAATTTAGCAAAAATATTAATATTGATTCTTTTAGAAAGAAAATAGATTTGAATGTAGCAACATCGATAGATCTCATTATGCCATCCTTCTTTGCATCAACAATATTTAATAACAATCAAGAAATAACCACTCTACGAAATATCGAAAAAATATTGTCTTCATTATTTGTTCAATATTTAGAAACTAAATCTTCAATAATTACATATTAGGCATTGTATGTAACTTCTTAATAAAATTGCATAAGTAATATCAGTACAGGAATATTTACCTTGCAAGAGATTATGAAATTTGTATAATTCTAGATTTTATATCTCCGTACGCATTTTTTTCCAATATTATGCCACTTACTAAATGCTCACGAATTTGGACACTGCAATATATTGCTCAGAGAACTATTAGAAGTGAAAGAAGTTTTACCCTCCCTGCATATTCTCTTGCGGATTTATAATTACCCTTCCTTACGTAGAGTGTAAATCGCACAGTTTTATATTGCATCAACTGAAATAACCTGTTTCCACTCTAAGACAAAATAATTTTAGTTGCTGGGATGGGCGTGGCGTGCATTAATTTTGACAGGTCCACAACAGAGAGAAATCTTTAAACATCTGCATGAATGTCAGCTTCTCTCAACACACACTGCATGGTTTTGTTATTTGTGTTAAATTAGTTATTGAAATAACTAAATTTAATTCTTGCGAATGTAGTTACGTTAAATTAATGTTCTTAATTCTTTATTTTCATTTTATTTTAATTGTAATATTTGTTACCTCTGAATATAGTTCTACTGAAAATTATGTCTTATGGTTTACAGGGAGGTGGTGCCTCAGAAATAGTGTTTGGATTAAGTATAAAGGGGTTAAAACTGTCATTAAAATTGGTGCAATTTCTTAAACACGTACTGCCATTATCAGCTTCTCAGATAAAACATAACAAAACCTAGTTCTTATTTGTTTCTTGGGTGTGTTTGTGCGAGATGTTGGAAGGTTTCAAAGGTTGAGGATGCAGTTTGTTTGGGAGGGGGGAGGGGGTGAGGGATAGGAAACTGCGTCATTGGTAATCGGTAGCCTGTTTCGAAGAAGTTTGGTGCTTGTGTCTCCAGCGGTCTACATTTCCAGGATGCTGCTTTATCTTGAAGACTGAGAAATGAAAATATAGGAATATTGTTACATAAACCGAAAAGTAGATATTTTATCAATTCCACTCATATTGTCTCTACACAAAACACATCCATACATAGAGTTTGTATAATCTAGCGCGGTGAATGATTCGACAGAATGGTCTTTATCCTTAATTGTACTTTGTTAAAACTTAATTATTTAACTTCTGAACTTATTGGTTTTCCGAAGATGAGAATGGAATTTCACATTGCATCCAGTTAAATGCATGGAGCAGGATGCATCTGCTGGTCAAAAAATTTCCCGCCTTAAAGGAAACCAACGTCTCTTTTTCGTGTGTACAACAGTCTGCTCGTGACCGGACAAATCATGACCACATATCATTAGGCTTTCAAAAGAGACCATTGCATGGAGTTTTATTAGGCGATAAACATAAAAACACAAAAAGCGGAGGAAGAGAGGGATTAGAAAAATGTTCTGTGATGATGTACACACTTTATCTCATAACGTAGCCTATCGAATTTATTTTCGGTTGTGTATTTTCCCATAAAGCAATTTTAAGAGGAAATTTGCATAATTTGAAGAATATGACCATTCTCTGGTGACATACATTGCGGTTAATTGCATATTTTAAATGAGTATTTCCACAAATAATTCGTTGCCTATCTCGCACTAAGTATTTTTATATTATTGATATAATATTTTGAGGTTAAAAATAAAGGCTCAAGGTTGTAGTTTCTACTTTATTTTCGTCTGTTACAAGACCATAGACTATATGCACTTTAACAATGAGATTACATTAGAGCCTCAAGCGAATTGTTGAATCGCTCAGGCGGAAGTGTGGGATGCTCTTCTTGTTAAGTCACACTGCAGATATTCGAAATGGATACGGAACCGACACACCTAAAGCCTACACTGTCGCAAACGAAAATTACCTAGCTTGCAGCACATAACAGAAATTATCTCCTGTTATGATTGTTGTAGTGTTAGGAGAATATTATAGACTAGGGACGATTCGATCCACTTTTACCATTATTTCTCTCAATAAAATTGGCTGAAGAGCAATTCGGAAATATTTAATGTGTGATCTGCTAACGCTGTTGTTGGACCGGTTCCGCCAACTGTCCGAATCTCCGCCGTCCGACTTTAAGGAAGAGATAGCCTACTTTTCGGCCCGAGTGGTTCAGCGAGTTCTGATGCTACAAAGTAACCTCGCTGTTCCTAGGGACATCTCAAAAATGTTTTTTTATTCATCGTTTGTGCGAAATGAATATAATGATGGCGGAATTTGTAATCTAATTATGTTAGGTTGTTTTCGAAGTGGGGACCGCGGTAGCACGGTGGTTAAGGTGCTGTGTTACAAATCGTAAGTTCGCTGGTTCGATCTCAGCTGGTGTAAGTGCCTTTTTCGTTGACATAAAATCCTTCCGATCGCACTGTGGCCTTGGATTCGACTCAGTCTTTAACAGAAATGAGTACCAGGAGTATTTCCTGGGAGTAAAGGCGGCCGGTGCGTAAGGATGACAACCTATCATCATCCTGTGCCGTTGTCACGAAATCTGGGAACCTCAAATTCCTGGAACCCTCTGAGCCTGTCCAGGCCTGTAATGGGACTCCTTTTTTTATTTTCGAAGTATTCTTACATTTTGGAATCTAATATTCATATCACTTTTTGTAATATAATCTTGGTACTTATCTTTCTATTTTATTACAAGCGTGTTTGCATTTCCAGGGTCTGTGTGGAGCGTAACATTAATGGTCGACACGGCACATCATACCAAATAATCTGAATTTTTGTTTGCCTAAGGCTGTAGAAACAAAAGTAACATTTTCTCATTACGTTGTAGGAAAGGTTTACCAGTTAAATTTTCACAGAAGTCCCACTAAATGAAGAATGAAAAATGAACCAGATGCCATTTATTATTTTATTGTACTTCTTATAGTCTCAACATGTTTCGGGCATTACCATGCCCATCATCAAGAGATTGCGACTATGATGTTGATTATCCGGGCACTACTCCAGCCTAACCACCCCTAAACTCCAACCTACAGGAAACCAAGAACGAAACGACCAATGTGGTAATCAACATCATAGTCGCGATCTCCTGATGATGGGTATGGTAATGCCCGAAACATGTTGAACCTATAAGAGGTACAATAAAATAAGTGGCATCTAGTTGGATTTTTATTCTTCAGTTATCACAATGACGCACGGTCCAATAAAGATCAGTCCCGCAAAATGTTTAGCACAAGGAACATGTACAGGGAGCATTGTTTTTTCCGTAAACTAAAGGCCACTAAAGAATTGATATGACGCTTTGAACAAACAGCAGAACTGTATTATATAATTTTATTATTTTCTTCTTGATGAATACCGATGAGCTGGTGTAAGATGCTTTTTTCTGTTTTCTGTCAGTTTCACTCTTGTAGCTTGTATGCGTTGTGCACTCAAATGGCAAACCTCCTATCCAATTAAGCGTTGTTGAACATTAATATCTTACATCATTCTTTTTATGTTTAACAAGGCTCTTTCAACTGCAGAAAATTTTGCTGTCATATTAATTCTCACGCAGTAGGTCAACAAAGTCTCAAGTCACATTATTATTATTACTATTATTATTATTTTGTACAAAGAGTATGTTTATATTCAGTACTACACAATTGTTGTTCCTCTTCTTCGTTCGGTCAAGGTCTCTTCATTTCTAACGGGTTAAAAAAAGAACAATTCTGTAGCAAACCTTGCTGAATGCTGTCTGAATTTACTGTCGTGTAGCCCGGCCTTTGCTGTCATGATCTTCTACTCTCTCTCTCTCTCTCTCTCCTTCCCTTTTCTCTTCCCTCTTCATTCCCTCTTTTAGTGTAATTATGGAAATGATTTCAAAGATTTGGTCACAGAATAATCCTTTCTCGTCTTATTATTATTCTTATTATTTTATCCCTTATATCTTATGTTCATGTTTTTTTCCTAATAGAACATCATGCAGTTTATAAATGGAAAGATCGCAGAAATATTTTCTTTCAAATACTTATGGCAACTGAATCTACAGCAAATATTCCTTACATTCTAAATTGCGAGATCATTTTTCTTGTTTTAGGTGCATTCTCAAAAAGCGCTTAATTATATCTGTCTGTCCGTCCGCCAGCATGGAAAAACTGGACTTCCATTGTAGGATTTTCATGATATTTAATATTCGACTATTATAAGAAAACCTACCGAGAAAATTAAAATTTAATTAAAATCTAACAAGTATAACAGGTAATTTTCATGAAGACCAGCATGAATTTATGATAATATTTCGCTCCTTTCTTCTTAGAATGAGAAATATTTCAGATATGATTTGTAGAGAATATAAAAAGAAAATTTCATTTTCAAAATATTTTTTCCTAAAATCGTTCCGTTTAAGAGATATGTGGGAAAATATGGTAGAGCCAGACAGGCCACAGATGACGATATAAAAAGCAGCATGCACTTTGTATGCTTCATAATTAATGCTACACACACGCTCAGACTACTTAATACACGTAGTTACTGCTTTTTCATGGCAGCAATACTTGTGCGAAAAGGCCACAATATTATGTTAATAAGTACGTTGCTGTAGGTGTTATATCCCTTACTGCCTATTACACTTAAGCTACAAGCAGACTAAAGGTACTTTTCTAAATCTCTTCTGCTGTACTGTTGACATGTCGCTTGTACATAAAATGCAGCAACTTTCTAAATGCATGTAATAAAGAAGAGTTTAAAAGCAAGGGCGACAATAAACCCATTTTTTAGGCAAGGCATCCCCGTTGTGTTTTAAATACACTAGTAAATATAAAAGTACAAATCAAGTCTATACACAACTTTGTGTTCAGTATTTATGTATATTTATTAATGTATTTAAACGTAAACATCCATTGTTTTCCGTAATTTTTAATAAAAATTGTGCCAGAGAAATGTTAGCTACCTGGTGTTTACTTTAGGTTTAAATTAAAAAAAAATATTGCCGTTACTAGATTGCAGGAATACCAAACCCCAATGGCCAAGTTATATAAATACTCTTTCCTAAACCAGTTTTAGACATTTATGACGTCTGTGAAAAACTTATACGTGTTCCCATTTTATTCAATTTTTTCTTAAGTTTTTATGACAGCAGAATAACAGCTCGTTATTTTATCTGCTACATCACAATCCACGATGATGATTCCCCATAATTTTGTCTGCTTAATCCAAACATTTCCTCAGCACTACAAAACGGATGTGTTGCTTTGAAATAATGTCAGCCCACCAAAGACAATATAATTTTGTGTTCGACCCAAGACATGGAACTGCACGCTGTGACAGCATTTCTGTAATTCAATGTGAACGTACACGGTGCGACAGGAATGCCGGGAAAGAATTATATAGAAATTTATAGAACGCTCCTATGTGTGGGACACGCTTTCAAATGAACTCTGCGTTTTATTTACGCTTGTGTCTTTAAGAACTGTAAGGTATTTAGAGTAAAATAATATATTTAATAATTATAGAAACGATTATAATGAAATTTAACACTTCGCAGTACGTTTGTCGCTTTTTTTTCGTGAAGTCCTTCACTGCCATATTAGTGTTTGGGCTCCAAATGTCAGTAACAATCAACAGTCCTGTTGCTTTTCTAAATGAGAAATTTAATAATCAAAGATGAAGTATGCATGATCTTCCGTTCCTACGAAACTTACATAAAGTTGCGACCCACTTGTGATGCCTGCAAAACAAGTAGACATTATGTACTACTGTAGAATTCGGTTTCTTTTGTAATGCTACACTTTGCGGAAACAAGACGGGCGGAGCATTTCATACACGCCTCTATGCTTTCTCTTGAGACTTTTATAGTTATAATTACTGTTTCAGGAAACTCCATTACGATAACCACATAGATAAATACATTCGAACCCGGTTATAACGACCTCGTCTATAGCTTCAGATATTCTGTAACACTAATTAATTCTTCACTGTTAATCATAACATAATACCCGCAGGCTATAACAACACTGGTTTATTGCAATACAAAATTTTCAGTCCCTTTCGTGATTTGATAACCGATTTTGACTGTGCTACTCCTTCTGACAATGAAGAGTGTACGTGCGCTATAATCTGTGGTGCCACATGATTGATAGTCTGATTTGGTGCAGTGCTATATCAGCAAATATTTTCAGAAAGGCGGCCTAGAAAAGAAATAAACAAGTGTGTTTCCTACAAATTACGACAAATCTGAATAAAAAAGTGTTTCAAGGAAGAAAAAAATTCGTTTAACAGTTTTAGACACTTCCTATGTTAGCTCGATGTTCACGGCGTCGCTGGTGTGCCTGAAAATTAATTGGAATAGATCACAGTATGGAAACCGAAACGTTGTTTTCTTTTGAATGTAAAGTGATATGCACAGCTGCAACATTGACAAAGAATTTTAATTTCCCCAGTAATGGTTATGAAAAATGGAGAAGGGCTAAAAACAAAATTCTAGTTTCAAGAAGTATGAGAAAATTGTGACGCGAAAGAAATTTAAGACTTCAAGGGAGTCGTAAAGCAAGATGAAAGTAATGGGAGATGGAAGTCTCTCCTGCCAATTTGTGTAGCACATGCAGACCAAGTTAGAAGAAACTTAAGCAAAGTTGTACTGCGAAGATGGCGCACGTACTATGTGACATTTTGCTACGTAGATTATCCCTCTACGACTGCAAGACGGTTCGACTTGCAGTGATAACAAACGTAATCTTCCATAAATTTTACAGCTTCAGATTCTTTCGAGAAAATCTGGATCGAACGTAAAAACACTTTTGAAAGAAACAGCACTGAATTTGATGTTCTTTCGTAAGTTAAGGAGAAGAGTCTGCCACGTTATTTAAGACAACGTTATGAATTAGGGTAAGGATATTAACAGCAAGGAAGCAGCACTACCCGCATGCGAACTTCGCCCACCCCAGCTAGTCATTCCGGTGATTGATAGCAGAATCAGTGAATCTGAAGTACCTTGACTAAAGCAGTGGTGCATTGCAAAGTGCTATCGCGACTCACAAAACCAGCAAGTCCTTCGTTGATATGATAGCCTTCAGACATTCGACAGAGCACTAATCACGTGATGTGCAAAGTACCGAAGTGGAAGAGAGAGGCATAAAAACTTTGAATGTAAGGTAATAGGAGGAAATCAGAGTGAAATGCAAACATTCGCTAAAATCGACCTGCTTGTAGAGTATCTGATGGCACTCCATGAGAGTCACAAATTGCCGGTAACTGTAGAAGCAATTGTGGCGTCCATTTCTACTTGTGAGAGGATCTATTCTTGTATTTGTTTGGTGGAAACTCGGTGTAAATTACAACATGGCCGATGAGAGATTTAGTGATCTCTCTCTACTATTTATGGAGAAAGAGTACTGAAACGGCTGGATTTAGTATCAGTAACAGACAAGGCACACCCCGAGGACCAGAATAGGAGAAGTCACCTAAAATAAGATGAGAATAATCTTTCTTGTTTTAGTAACATCTCAAAGAAAACCTGCAAACTGCGCCTTACAGGTTTTCCGTCTCCTTCCATCCATCCATCCATCCGATTAATTAGGATTCTGAGTGTTTGTTAATTATTGATCAAGGAATTCTATAAAAGAAAACAAATATTTTATGTTATTATCCTTATATTTATATTTATATTTTGTTAATGCTTTTGTTTTTCATTATTGGTTGAGGTGTTTTGTATATAAAGCCAAATTCGTCCTTCTGCCCACCATGAAGGCGTATAGGACGATTAGAGTTATGACTCTAGGTATTCTTAATCCTGAGACTGGATGGAAGTATGTTCTATCCAAAAAAAACTTGGCCTACTCAAACGCGTCAATTCAACAATCCGAACATCTCTGACGCAGGAAATACTGTGAGTTCGTATATCAAACTTTGGCGTGGTAGTGAAATAATGTGGAATGACAACTTGATACAACAAGGTAATTTTAATAATATATTCTTAGCTCGACATGTTTCGAATACATATGCTCATCATCAGGAGCATTAGATGTTGAGATGCAGCATATCATTTTCTGCACCGAGTCTTTGGATGGGTGGTGGTCTTGAGAGCCGCTGCGTAGATCGTGTTTACGGTGGGGATGGTGCCGTGCGCCAATATCCGCACCGTACACACGACCCACGCAGCTGCTCTCAAGATCACCACTCATCCAAAGACTCGGTGCAGAAAACCATATGCTGCATCTCAATATCTAATGCTCCTGATGATGGGCATATGTATCCGAAACATGTCGAGCTAAGAATATATTAATAAAATTACCTTGTTACATCAAGTTTGCATTCCACATTATTTCACAAGGAAGATGCACGGTCATACAACCCTTAAGTAGCGTGGTAGTGTTCGAATGTATAACTACTGACTAAGGGAAAGTTTAATAACTTTATGATCATATTCTAGAGCCACAAGTTGTATTAGCCATATTCTCCAAGTCAGCTGTTCCCAAAGTGCAGTCCTCGGAACAATCACTTACCCCCCTTTTATTCTAAACATACTGTTCGTTTCTTATTTATTGAATATAATTATTATTCCACACACTCAATTAGAAGAGTGGGTTGTAAAATGAATTTAAATTGCTTTTAGCTGTTTTTAATTATTTATTTTCATCTGTAGTAAGCACAACTCACGTGTGTTTGTACTGCTATCCTCCACTTTTCCACATAGTACATGCAAAATTGGGAAATACATCACAAAGTGGGATCAGCTTTCCTTTCCCCTCGTGACATTAAGTACGTGTCCTGTGTTACCACCAATCGTGACTCAAATGTTTCCATGTTACAATTTTATTCATATTTGTGGCGGTAAAAGTTTTGTTTCAGCGTTAGACTAAAAAAATGGCTCGCGACAAATTTCTCTCACATGTGCACAATCTTACTTACTTACTTACTTACTTACTTACTTACTTACCTACCTACTTACTCCATGGAGCAGAGTCCTTCTTGAGAAGCTAACCGGTTCTCAGCTAGTCAAGAAATTCCCTACATTTTATGGAAACTGAAAGTTCATTACCGTTTTCACATGTACCCGCCACATGTTCCTATCCTGAGCCAGATCAACCCATTCCATATCCCCCATCACACTTTCTGAAGATCCATCTTAATATTATCCTCCTACTTGCGTCTGGATATTCCAAGTGGTCTCTTTCCTTCAGGTCTCCCCACGAAAACAGTTTATAAACCTCTCCTCTATACGTGCTACTAACTTCGCCCATCTAATTCTCTTAATTTGATCACCCGAATAATATTCAGTAAGGAGTACAGGTCATCAAGATCTTCATTATGTATTTTTCTCCACTCGTTTGTTATATCGTCCCTCTTAGGCCCAAATATTCTCCTCAGCATCCTATTCTCAAACACCCTCAGGTTACATTCCTCCCTCAAGCGAGGGAGGAACAAGACCAAGCGAGCGACCAAGTTACACACCCGTACAAAACAACAGGCAAAATTACAATTCCGTATGTCTTAATCTTTATATTTTTAGGTAGCACACTGGAAGACAAAGATTCTGCACCGAAAGATAGCAAGTTCTCCTTGACTTAATTCCTTCTTGTATAGAATTTTGATTCGTGAATGTTGTTCCTGAATGTTTGAACTCTTCGAACATTTCAAAGGAATTATTATCAATATTTATATTGTAGTCTCGTCCTGCATTATGATCTCGAAGCAAGACCATGCATCTAGTTCTATCAGTATTTGCCTCTAGTCCAGTCTCCTTACTAGCAACTATTAAGCTTCTACGTCCTTCTTTTTAGTATGTACGCTTCTGCTCAATATATCAACATCAACAGCATAAAACAGAAGATGATGTGTACCATTCAGTTTCAAGCCATCCTTGTTTACCCGACCCCACCTAATGGCGTATTGTAAAGCAGAGTTGAAGAGCAATGGCGATAAAACATCTCTTTTTTCAAACCATTCTTAACAGGAAACATGTCAGAGAAGTGTCTGCTTACCCGGACTCTGCTATAGGTTTTATTCAGTCACATTTGTATTATATTTACCAGTTTCATGGCGATACCAAATTCAATGTAAATATTATACAAGACCTCCCTCCTAATTAAATCATGGGCTTTTTTGAAGGCTCTTAATGGCTGAAGCACTGCTTCATGGTATTCCCATTTCTTCTCAAATATTTGACAAATGCAGAATATGGGATCAGTAGTTAACCTGCTTCGTCGAAATCCATACTGATGTTCCCCAATAATTTCCTCTGCATGTGGAGTTAATCTAGACAGCAAGATTTAAAAAAAAAAAATTTACGTAGTTGACAAAACTGATACACCTCTATAATTTCTAAAATATATTATTACAATGATCGACTCCTTCCACTACTCAGACAATTCCTCCTTATTAAAGGTAAAGGTAAAAGTAAACTGCGCCCTAGAACAGGCCACGATGTCCCAGAGTGGGAGTACAGACACAACTTCACTCTTTTTTTAGCCTCGGCGCTAGATGGGTGTCAAGCCCCGACGGCTTTACCCCGGGAAAGACCCTGTACTTATTGTATAGGAGGCTGGATGGGCTTCATAGCCGGTCTGGACAGGTGCGGAAAATCTCTCCCACACCGGAATTCGAAACCTGGACCGTCCAGCCCGTAACAAGTCGCTATATTGACTACGCTACCCCGGGTCCCAATTCCTCCTTATTCCAAATAGAATTAATAAGTTTAGAATTTCAGAGCAAATTTTATTACTGGTTGCTGTAATCAATTCTGCTGGAATTTGATGAATCCCTGATGATTTGTGGCTTTTTAGCTTTTCAATAACCACCTCAACGTCAAAGGCACTGGCCTCAGATAATCTCTGCTGCATTTCAGTCTGCCTACCATTATTAACCCCACGTACAATCAATACCTGACAGAAATGATTCCACCACCTAACCAAAACACTGTATATGTTTGCAACCAGACCACTCTTCTCATCCTTTGCTACATTAATAACATTGGTAACCCTTCTTAAAGTCACTGATGCCCCTATAGAAATCTCCGATATTTTTTAACTTACTGTTAGTTTCAAGTTCACCAATTTTATCTTTAAGTTATTCCTCCTTTTTTTCCTGAAATATCTATTACTTTCACGTCTTACACTGTTTATATCATCCATATTGCTTTAGCTTGGATCCTGTAGCCACTGCATTTTAGCCTGCTTCTTTTGAGCCAAAAATCTTGAACATCCTTCATCAAACCATGGTATATGCTGCTTCAATTCATACAGACTTACACTCTTTTTAGCTGAGGCTTCGATAATTTCTGTAATATTTTCTCCAGCCCTATTTATGTCCTCGCTATCATTTAAGATTTTCAAAGCTGCAAACCTGTGTGGGGTCTTAATCTGATAATGTTTCCTAACTTCCAGCTCACTTAGCTTCGTGAGAATATAACTTTACACATCAAAGAGCTTTGTTGCTTCTTTACTTACTACCAGTCTTTCCCTAAATTTGCAGCCACCAGATAATGATCAGCATCAAAGCCAGCTCCCATGAAAAATAGTAAATCGAGTATATCCGAATACCATCTTCTATATATCAATATGTGATCAATCTCTTTGTGATTCTTCCCATCAAGTGAGGAACAAGTTTCAGTGCGGTAACATCGTGATCTTAACCACAGGTTTTTTGATGTGGCGAACTTTATTGTTCTAACACCATTATCATTACTATCCTGATGTAGGCTATCATTCCCAATTGTCGGTTTGAAAATATCCTCTCTCCCCAATTTAACATTAAAACCTTCTATTAGAATTTTGGTATGGTATTTAGGAAAATGATCGACAACCTGCTCTAAGTCCTCATAAAGCTGTCTCTTGAATCATCACACTTCTTCTCATTTTTTGCAGGCACATTCAAAACAATATCACACCAGCGACCTCTCAGAACTATATATGACTTCCTATCTCTAATAAACTCTACTCCCTTAACTGCTGATACTATTCTGTGGTGTACAAAAATCCTGTTCCCAATTGATGGCGTACGTTTCCCTTTCCATAGATAAAAATATACGTATCCTTTCAGTGCCCCTTGTAACTCACTTAACCTCCTATACATCCACTACATTTACAGTCACTGTTGGCTTTTAGATACGAAACGTTTAGCTGTATACACGTACTTCCTGAACGAACTTCGTATAATTATATTAATTACAAATAATAATAATAATAATAATAATAATAATAATAATAATAATAAGTCTACCTACCGGCTTCTTTGTTTTTCTGGTTATTGTTTTGTCTGTTTAACGTTTTTGTTGAAAAGACCTGGAAAAATATCTTTCTTACGAGAACACCGCCATATAGCACTAAAATACGGTATTGGAATACACACTTCAGCGCACGAGTCAGCTAAATGAGACCCCCCCCCCCCCTGA
>Ga0123355_10004838_pt1 | contig 19599 bp, 8 predicted proteins | sample TergutEmb28metaG_3_FD_89872 | JGI IMG/M metagenome (GOLD analysis project Ga0123355, IMG submission 89872) | Embiratermes neotenicus P1 segment gut microbial communities from Petit-Saut dam, French Guiana - Emb289 P1 | ecosystem: Host-associated > Arthropoda: Insects > Digestive system > Gut ...
TTTTTTTTTTATATTTTTTTAGTCTTCTTTTTTATAATTAAACAAAAAAAAAAACAAAAAAATAAAAAGGAGGGAGGGAGGAGAGGGGGGGGGGGGGGAGGGGGGGGGAGAGAGAGGATCAAAACTTACAATTTATATCATGTGCCATATATTACATGTCAAGTCCACACCATACCAGGGGAATTTACACCAGCAAAATACTAAATATGGTTAACTTATTCTTTTTTTGCAACCAGGCAATTCCCACCCTTCTGAATACTACTTTTTTACAGACATGATTGTATCTGTGGCACTATTCACCCAGTGGTGTAAATTAAATCTGGAGGCTATGGTATACATTTCTCCCCTTGACAACAACTCTAAATAAAAGTGGAAAATTTAATCCTTTCATTTACAAATCATACTTGAAAGCATGATACATGTCAAGCAGGGTGCCTGGTCAAATGGTGTTACGTGCCACCTTCAATTCCGAATGCAATAATTATGAATCATTTAGAGGGGACTTCAGTACCTCAACAATCCATCAAACTGCTCAAAATGTTAACATAACACACGTTTTACCAGTACAATAAAATGGAATGAAACCATCCAATTAAAAAAAAAAAGTGCGTATGATATATATCAACACTGAATTCAAAGGGTTAGGCATCACTGAAATGTCCAGTTACTCAGCAGGTGAATAAACTCCCTACTTCCACACAGACTAAGATCATTATTATGTCTAAAAATTCCCATTCAATCAGTGAAAACTAGTTAAGTCGAACTTATTTCTCACCCTCATACCTAACTTCTTAAACATCCAATTCAATATCACTATTATTGTTATTATATTTTCAGATCCTTAAGATTCCTTAGTCCTTCACATACAAAATCCAAAGTTGCACAGAATTTAGTTCTGTCCTACTAAAACCTGCGACAGATAAATCTGAAACCCAAACCTACTTCGACATATGACAAAACAGATGTGCATGCTGACCAACATGCGATACATATAAGTTAAACAAGCAATTATGACGTGTGAACTACACAAACTTTTGTAATAAACAGTAAATGCTGTAATAATCCAAAACATACAGGAATTATGACAGTTAATACCTGACCCCACAAGATCCATTTGTGCTATAACCTAACAGGCTGTTCTACGCAGCGTGCACATGACATGACATCATAGCTTCCGCACGTCAAAAACGCCCAAGTTAACCATCTACTTTACAAATACACATAATCTTCATACAACTAATATAGAAGTTTATTTTAATGTGGAACCCAAGCAAATGGCAGTTTTATCTCAACAAAAATTGTTAAAGTGCATCATCCAAAGTCTGTCACACATTTCAGTTTGCTGTGTGTTAACTGGGGAAAATTTTTTGTGGTTCAAAATTTGAGTATACCAAGGTTTTTTTGTTGTGACAAAAATTACTGCTGTTATTCATGAATATGCAGTACAGTGTAACACTGAGCATTTTTAATGTGGAAATCTGTACATGAAGGGAAAAAAAACCTATAAAAACATGTCACAGCAAACTTATGAGACACTTTCCTGTCACAAATCCAAGCAGATCAGCCATATATCGACTGATAATTTTCACAGAGCAGATCCCCATCAAAGTAGCGCGAACAATCACTACAGATGCTTTCAAAAGGAACATTAGATGATACTGGAATGCTGTCAGAAACATGTCCACAATAACCTTTAAGATGCATATCCCAGGTAACAATGTATCAAAGTAATGTGTTACACAGCCACAAACTTGCTATGTTTGATGCCAAACAAATTTGTAGTTGTGCAAAAAATTCAGTATTGGTTAAGACAGTAAGACTTTGTAACTGGTACTGAGAAACAGTGTGTAGTGGTGAAGTCAATCAACTGCAAACTTATTTTAAAGATGTGATCACTTAACCAGTCACACAAATACTCAAAATAAGATGGCAGTCAGCAGATAATCCACACACAAGGGACGAACTTAAACAAATCATCATGCACAAAGTATCTCCTTTTTAGACAAAAACTTAAGTTTTTAATAATTCATCTACAACATGTCAAGGATGTATGAGAGGTGAAGATCATTCTCAATGCCTACTCTAACATGCAGTAAGTTACATAACATAATGAAAATTATTAATGTTGATTCCACGTGTATTTCTGCATATTTTATGAACAGGTCTCACAATTAGCTGGACACCCCACAGAATGAACACCCTAGAAAAGTGCATGGGGAAGTTTCAAGGAATTACATTTTTCTGTAATACGGCCAATTAAAATTACTCTGCCACTGCACAAGAGGCCATTCAAATGTTAATGTTCACTGATTTACACAGGCTCATCAACAAATGTCTTCAGTCGTACAGATTACCTTGAAAAATAATACCAAATTCTATGATACGTAACAAAGTTGCTCTTTCAGGAAGGAAAAAAATGAAACTGATATCTCTGGACTCATCAAGGTAAAGGTAAGTCACCCTAGAACAGGCCACGAAGGCCCAGAGGGGGAGTAGAGGTATAGCTCTACTCCTTCCTTAACCTCGGCGCTAGATGGGGGTGGGTGGTCAACGCCACGCCCCGACTGCTTTACCCCCAGGAAAGACCTGGTACCCATTGTACAGGAGGCTGGGTAGGCCCCAGGGCCGGTCTGGACAGTGTGGAAAATCTCACCCCAACTGGGATATGATCCCCAGACCGTCCAGCCCGTAGCAAGTCGCTATACCGACTGAGCTATCCCAGCCCACACTGGCTCGTCAAGATAAAGAAAAAGTAATCGACAGAATAAATTTATACTTCAACAAGCTTTCTAAATCAATAGCATTCACATAAAAGAAAATATCTGGTTATTGAAAGACATACACAGTGCTATAAAAATGTAAAGTGTATGCATGAATTGAATTGTGCAAACAGAGATGTGAAACTATATACATAGTGTATTGGAAAACACCAAGACAATTTCTGTGCAGCCAAGAATATATAGTTGAATAACTGACTCTTAGGGCAGGCATGTTGAACTTATGACATGTTAACACGCACCTGCTGCTGCCTATGCGCAGGCTGCCTCACATTAGACATTCAAACAGAGTGCTATGAGAGATGGGCTAATGGGCATTCACACCAGAAGAACTCTTCAAGTGACTTATATTGCTATCTCAGTTGCTTCCACCACACTGACTCTTCTGCCATGCATGTTCATGGCACAGACTTGGCATGCCTGTTCTAGCACAGTATTCCTACACGTGCAATTATTATTTGTAACATACCTCCTCTCTTTTCAAAATAAAACAAGCCAAACTAAAATTGCACACTTAACAGTAAAAGTACAGCTAATTACAATACTACATACTACATATTCAAAACTTTTCCTATATATACGACAAATGCTTCATGCTCAAAACACTACACTAACATAACTTAAAGGACACTTTTTTAAGTCAAACCAAGAAAACTGAACATTACCTATAGCGTTATTGCAACAGAACACCACTGCGAGGAACACCAGTGATCCCACAGCCCAAATTATGCCCATAACAACTGCAACACCATCTACACCAAGTATGGTGAATGGCTTTGGTGGTTCAGGCTCCGGTGGAGGAGAAGGGCAACTTGCTTCACAATCCACACAACTGCAGGCAGGCACATCAGGCTGGAGGAAGAACACAGTCAACAGACAACCTTTATCAAATCTGAATCTTTCATCGTGATTGAATGCCATACTAGGCAAACAGCCTCATCTCCATATGACGTGGCTGACCGCCGGACTCAATTTATTGCAAACAACAACTTCACCCTGAAGATTCAAAATGCATGCCAACAGCACCCTCAATCTTTAATTGATCCACATTTGCAAATGCAACACATGTAAAAAAAAAAAACCCTCTGAAATTAATTTTACATACTTAGGCAACATGGAAAACCACTGCATTTTTAAGACATGCAGCATAATCTCTGTTTTCTTTTCCATAAAATGCTGTTTATTTCATAATTGTATCTTTTTTTGTTCAAATAATATGTTCCCCATAACCCACACACTAAAATCTAAATACCAACCCTGTCATTTCAAGGTTATGATGTTAATGATGTTATGGCAACAGTGAAATGTTTAGCAAAACAGTACACTCTGGTACCCACAAAATCTGTACACAGCCAATGTACAATCATATACTGAAAGGATATTACCATCAGGACTACCACACTAATATTTATAAGCCATGGGTGAAATGTTAAACAGTAGGAATGAACTTATTCCGTCCAACAAAACATAGGTTTATTTCATTCGATTCGTTACCTTGACATACGTGCTAGAATTGCATTTTAGGATCTTCCTCTTTAGATTCTTGTACCAACTGATAGATAATATTAACAGGTAATATTAATCTTTTTCGGAAGCCATTCCTGTGTGTTTATTTTTAAACAAACCATGCTTATTCAGTTTAGCACAACATAGTTTATTCTAATTCAATTGGCTACCTTGACCTGCATGTATGTCAAGGTAACCATCTGAATTAAAATAAGCCTGTGTTGTGTTAGAATGAATAAGTGTGGTAATAAACAAAATGGGGTGCCTTCCATTAAGATTACAGTAGTGATGAACTACAAATTGCAAAAAGGGCATGGCCACCTAGCACAGGAAAACACTGTACAAAATATCACTGTGAATATGTGGCACCATTATAAGTAACGGTCCATGAGACATGTAGTTCATTCTGCATTTTTGAGGGCTCACATGCTAATGCCACTGGATGCAGCATGTATGAGAACGGAGATATTCTAGAATGAAACGTGTTCCTGCACAAAAAAGCAATTACCCTTGCCCACAGTATGCATAATTGTAGGTGAAAGACTGTTACTGCCCAGCAATTATCTCTGCCTTTTACTCAATGACACACTACTGGAAACAGCTGTAAAACTTGATATATTCCATTAAATTAAGAATGCCCCACCCAGGTCATCCAACAATGCATAAAAGAGGTAGGTGAAGAATGTATAACAAATACACATATCATACATGCACATTCATGAAATCCTCTTCATTATTTGATGAACGCAGCCTCAAAAATAATGACTGAAAATCTGGACATTAAAATATTCATCTCACTAGTGGTTACAATTCTTACATGAAAGACTTTTGCTTTTGCCACTTGTATACAATGACATGAATTCAAAGGTATTTAAGACAATATAACAAGTGAAAGCCCATATCCAGTTTGTATAAAATATCAAATTAACACCATAAAACCCCATTTTTAATCCAACATGTATACCCTTCCTTGAATGTTTACAAGATTAATGAGTAATATAAACCAGCAATCAAGAATGGTAGCAAACATACTGAAAAAATGGTGGAGTTCAAGGGCAAACATACAGTAAGCCAAAACGTTCAAAGTCTATTCAAACACAGGAACACCCACATATCAATTACTCGGACACTATTTAGCTAACAATGACATTCAATTTTAGTATCTGTCCTTCCCAAATCACAAAAGCATACTAAAGGTATGGGAAGCTCCACACAATCAGATCTTATACAAGAGATATAAGGAGAAGACATCTTCACGCTCCAGCGCTCTACTATTGAGGGAAGAACTCCCAGCACATATTACATTAAGAGGTAGATGGGCCCCTGAATACACACAGCATGCCTACTCTTAACAGGAATATGGCCCTAGTCCACTGTTAGTTATTATATACTGTCTGAGCTGATCAATACTTTGCACTCAAGTGACTCTTCATAAACCTGAACTGGAATCAAACGGCCGCAGTCGCTGCCTCAGCATTATTCTCAGTGCAGCAACAAGTGACAATTGCTAATATGTCAATGACTTTACAGAGATACTATATCAAGAACTTGCATCATCATAGTACTTTGGACTATATGAAAACAAATGGTCTACAGAATTTATCACAAAAAACATATAATGAAACACGCAGATTTAAACTGAAACCTTGCAAGTTACAAAAACAACTCCACTGCCAGTATACATGCTTGTGCAGTGTCACTCAAAATACAAATACAAAATCTGGTGCAGAAAAATTATAAAAATCAATCTGAAAATCAATATTTCTGACTTTACAAAAATTTATCTTATGTACTTTTCTATTACCTCAATATATAAAACACAAAAATCCTACTGTATAGTGAGTAGCACATGTTGTTCACATGTCACAAATCTGCCATGTTGGTCTCCCATTCCAACAAATGGGTTTTTTTAAATTGGAATGTGTTTGTAATGAATTTGGTGAGTCAACTGGTCTGATATCTGTACCTAATCAGAAAATGCATACAAATATCTGAGTAATATACTTCTGAAGGAACTATGTTGCACTCAACACACTTTTTTCCCCACACAAATTAATACTACACATAATACATAAGGGAAACATGTCTTTTAGAAACCACTGCACATTTGTGTGTCACCATCATTTTACAGGACAAAATCACAGACACTGACTTCTCAGCACAATTCACACAGCACACTTTCCAATGTATACATTTCTAGACCTTCAGATCTACTGGTATTACATGGCTGTTTTATTTTATTTGTCTGAAGAATCTGCAAGGTTACTTTAAATTCTGCAAAATATATTTCCTTAAAAGAGTAAATTTTACATTAAGGCAGGACACAATGAATCCCATGCAACAGGTTGTGTGGTGCCTAGTGTTTTTCTAAAGTACTGTTCTCAAGCACAAGAATACAGCCCTAAGAACAGAAAGTGTTGCAGGTGCTCGCATTATGATGAGTCATGGGAAACGCACTGACAGAAGCATATGCCAAACACTTCTTTGTCAATGTGCTACAGCAACTGTCACTAAATTTAACCCACTACATTTTATCATGTACCACACTTTGATACAAGTAATTGACTACTGAACGATATCTTCTGTTGATATGCTATAACTTTTCTGTGAAAATATACAGTGTCTTGTAGCCACTGAATAAAAATCATACTTGTATAATTCCAAACTTGTCACCACCTGTATTCCTAATTTTGTGATGTGGCATCCTAGAAGGTACGATAAATAATCCCCTATGCATAAGCACTCTAACCAAGAATACTAACAAGAAATGGAGGTAAGAGGCTCCAAGCAAGCTTAACCACAGCTATTGATGAAGATAAGTGGTTGGTTTAATTCCAGCTGCTTGGAGCCTATGTTTACAGAAATTTGTTAGGGCTGGTTTAAATACTTTAAACAGTCAAGATAAATAACTTTAACACTTACACTTATTCCTTTGCTGCAAGGTGTTATTGATGGGTTCAATGGCACATGTTTCTCTATTGTTTTATTTGTCTCAATGTAAGTAATCTGGAAAGGGACAAATGGATTGTCCTTGGCTTCTCCCATAAATGTGAACCACCTAAAGGAAAAAGAGAAGCAATCTATGAGGTAAGTAATATCAGAAGGAGAAAACAGACAGGACACAAAGCTTACCAAAATTAAAAAGCACAAGGCAGGGGAAAATATCAGACCGGCCTCAATCAGCATGTGGTCACGCACACAACTTCCGCAATTCCAAGCATATAAGCTAATTGTGGTTCACAGACTCTACAAACACAGACCATAAAGCAAGACTGAAATTTGTTTATCAATACAGTGTAACAGTAAATATCATTTTATCACATATTTGTTATATATCACATGCGAACTTTTAACTAAATAAAATATCATACAATCACAGGGCAATGTAAGACTTAATTAAAAATCACATAATAGCATACCATATCTTTATTAATGCTTTATTTCAGATGGTCTTCAGGGTGAGCATTATTACTTGACATGCTAGACTTTAATATGAACTACACATAAAAAATTGCACTAGGAATATTAGGCACATTTTTTCAGAGACCATACATTCACACCAATATGCCATACACAATCTAACATTATTTGTGCCATAACAGAATTATTTCAATTAAATTCTATGTATTTTTATAGGAGTTTTTTTATGACAAAATAACAAACAGGGGATTGCGACCGTACATGCGCTTGATATGAACGTGTGATCAGTTTGTATTAATGGAGCACGTCTAAGATAAATTATACAGCAATAAGCCTCACAATGAAGATAATCCAACAGAAAGCATTCAGAATGTAGTGTTCTCAAAGATGTTTGTTACAAATGACATGCCTGTGAAACAAAGGAAAAAATTCCCAGCATCTTCTTCAAATATGGCAAATCAATGCCTATTATTAACTGCAATTCACCAGTCTATAAGCTGACGGTCTGAACAGCAAATTTAAATTTATGCAAGATGCTACCTGCCACTACATAAAATCAAAAACATGGACAAAATCTTCATCAATACAATTCAGGATTCTGTTTTAAACATGTTATGTTTTTGTGTCCCTCAAGATAAAGTAAATGTATTTGCTGCAGTATGTGAGTTTGGAGGAGATGTGTCAAAGAAACCAAGTCAAATGATCAAATGGTAACATGTTGTGATGAGGCAAACTATTTCAGAATGTATTTTGAATGCTTCATTTCCTGTCACTCAATAATGCATGTAGTAATGCATTTACACTTCCTTGGAAAAACTTAAATCAATTGTTACTCACTTCTGTACCATGAAATACAGCAAAATGTACGTCTACTCCTGGAAGTGACTGAACTGTGACACGCAAGACCCAAAATTAATATAATCTGCATGACAAATTGTCATGGAAAATATAAAGCTTAAACCGTACTAACAAAACTGTAAGGCCCGAATGCTGAAGTACAAAAACTCCCACTGCACAAGGACAGATGAATGACAAGTTGCAAACAAATAATTACTTGCATGATACCATGTACCATATAATCTGCATCCATAACAAACTGATTACACAACACACTGTTGTACTGCATGTAAAAGGAAGACTCTTAGGGAGTGAAAAAAAAAAAGGAGTAAATTCTGACCAACTCTAGCCCTCATTACCATACACCACAAATGGAATATATAGATATTAAACCTGGACCCAAAAAATTGCATAAGACATTAGTAGTACCTCAACCAGATAAGTTTGGCTGTTAAGTTCAACTTATGGAAGGGTAGTTACACAAAAGCAACACAAAGGCAGAAAATGTAAACTTAATAATTTCAAAATGCTAAATCAACATGACATAATTTGACACACATGAAAGAATCCAGATGTACATATATATTTGCTTATAAATGATCACGCATCTTTGTACATCTGACACAGCAGTAAAATTAGCAAACCCATTCCCTCCAAAAATTTACAATAAAAAATTTATGGCAAATGAACAATTTCAGATACCTGTACCCAAACAATGCAAATTCTGTCATACCAATAACTGCTGCACTCCCAAGTTTAATCTCAACAATGAAAAGTAATTCTTCAGAACTGAACATTCCATTTCAAAGAACAAGCTGCATGACTTCAGTATTCATTAAACTGATAAACTAAAACATTCCAGTTATACAATGACCATGTCACTTACACAAAACACAAGACTTTAAAATCTCAAGCAAATAATTACAATGAATACACATTTTCACAAAACACAAGAATAAATCCACACTCTGAACTGTGGACATAACTGCAAGATGCAAATCACACTTTGCAAAAACCTATTCTGGAGCTGTAGACTGAATTATGAGCATCAAACTAATTCTTGTATCCATGTACCCAAAAAAAAAAAAAAAGTATTGTGAGAGGACCAACCCTATTACAGGAGTTTAATTAAAACCACTCATCTGGTCCCGATTTTGAGGGAGAGATGTCACAACATAGAATGTTCATGCCTGTAAGGTCATTCCAAAGACAGCATACGCAGCAGGCACCATGCTTTATGTGCAGGCATTTTACATCAAAACTACAAACCTGACATGCTGGCATACTTGTGAAATATGTATCACGTGCACAATTTGTTGACACAAGATACCAAACTGCTCTTAAAATCTACTGATGGTATATAAATACACCCAACCAACAAAAATTCCAACATAACAGTTGTTCAACATGCATTAAAGATTGATGGCTGTATGACCAACGTGTGCCCCCCCCCCAAAGTTCCCAGCTTACAGTTCTGGAGTGCAGTATTTTTCCACGTGTATTAGACATACAGTAATACCAGTAGGGGTTTCTGTTTGAATGACATCAACATGAATATTAGGATTACACATTTCACCCATTAAAGAACAAGAGAAGAACAAAAATAAGCCTGATGAAACTTACAAACTGACAATCCATTACAAGAAAATGGTGGGGGGGGCTTTCTGATGGTTTTACTTACTTCTTGGGTGAACACCGGCTTGCACCCCATTCTCCACACATCATATCAAGTGCCAGACGACTCGTTGATGGCACAGACACTTGTTTGCAAGAATCATAAGTGCCATTCATATATTCATCTCCTATATATACGTCTATACCGTTGACATAGTCCTTACCTGTTTGAAAGAAAATGCACAGAAGTTCTCAACATTTTTAATAAACACTATACAGATTCACAGTGCACAATTAAATGCATAAAAAACAAAAGCAAAAACAACAACAACAACAGAGGAACAAATTGTGGGTGATTTAATGAAAGCCTAAAAACAAAAACAAAAAACAAAATCTCAGGTCTCCTGTGTTAATTGCACACATTTTAATGCCTTGGAACACAAAGCTTCACAGGAAGTCACTGTATATTTTCTGGCAGGTCAATATAAAAATAACATTAACAATACGGTTGTCAAGTTTTGAGGAATCTTTTAATGTATCCTTTGCAGGCAAAATATGAAATGTCAAAAGAACAGTTTGGGGCATTACACAGGAAATCCAAATTGCAAATTTATGTCTGTGTTCCTGAATATGCTACATGGCGTGGCTTACTGAATATACAAAGGGGCACATAAGCAAATAAGCTACTAACCTGTATCATTATTGTGCTCAATTTCTGTCACATTAACAAATCTGCTCTGATCAGCAGCACACGTAAAATCACAGATATGCTTAACAAGATTATGCAAGCATGATGGACAACGCTGAAGAAAAGTGGCTGCCAACAGAATACTCTGATCCATAGTTTTCAACTGCTTTGTATCACAGCAAGTTTTCACTGCAGGCACTAAGAATAAACACCAACACGTTCGCAAGTCAGAAAACCAAGTAGAACAATGGCTACTGATGAATATACTAAATCTAGTATAAAAATTATGTTCAGAGCTTGTCTGGGCACTTTGGACAACAGAAATATCCCTTAACCTGCCACAAATCCAACCAGAACTTCATGGTTGTCTGCTGTGACCTCAGAACCTTTACACAGTCATGCACATAACGTGGATGTGATTACACCTTTAATAACATACAAATGGAAGAAATTCTGTCTGACTACAGGATCTAAGTAGCAATGATTTACATCCCTTCTAGGACAACGAGAAATGTCTCATCACACAAAATATATGTGAAACAGGCAAACATATCCAATGGTTTATCTAACTTGTGGAAAACAAAATTTTAGAAAATACCAGTCCCTTCAATACAATTTTATGATAAATACAATACTAAATATCTAGAAAAGACTCTCCCATTAAACTACTAACAAAGGCATGAACATAATCCACTAACAAGCATCAGTAAAGTATAAAATGTTTACATGGAAACACATTTTTCCATGCTCAAAGTAACATACACCTGCCTATATCTGAGATTAGAATACAGAAACAATGTCTAACCACTTGAATAAAAGATAATAAATACTAGCACACCATGCTGTCACACTGATATGTGATCTGCTGGGAATCTTAAGTGTGGATCAGCAAAAGCAAGCACCATGCATCTATCCCTGTACTTGGCACCTAATAACAACAGCCTGCAGGATGAACAGAGGGTAAAGTTGCATTCCCAACTTCAGCGCTGGTCAGCTTCATGATAAGCTGCTTTTACCAAGAGGGTGGGGGCAGTTATTATCAACAAATTTTTTCCACCCATTAATTATCATCTATAGAATTTTTACACCTTTTAGCAATCTATTTATGCATCATCTTCTCCTAATTTTATAGTGAATTTAACACGATACTGTGGACCAGACAGCTCTGTCAGTACAGCAAATGACCACAGGCGGGACGGTCTGGGATCAAATCCCGGTGGGGACGAGATTTTCTGCCCATTCAGACGGGCCCTGGGGCCCACTCAGCCTCCCGTAAAATGGGTACCGGGTCTTTCCTGGGGGAAAGTGCGGCCAGGGCGTGCTGCTGACCACTCACCCCCTTCTAGTGCCGCGGTCATGGAAGAGTAGAGCTATACCTCTACCCACCCTCTGGGCCACACCAGGCCTGTAACGGAACACTTCACCTTTTTTTTTTTTTTACATGATACTAGCACAGTTCAGAATTCAACACACTGACTATTGTATGTTCAGGAACACTGTAAAAAATTTGTTATTGGCAAAAGGTGTAATTTTTTCACTATCTTTTATGTTGGAATAGGTTTGACATACAATTTCATGAAATGCATTCTCTCATTAATTCCCTTAAAAAATATGCCCTGTTCCTAGGCACTTCAAAAATTCAAATTCCATGCATTTGAAACTAATTACATCTTGAAACTCTGGAATCTCAAGATTTTGGATTCTCACACTTGAATTTTCTACCCCTATATCCAACAGATTACACTGCAGACAACTATGAAACAAATGTGTACAAATGGCTTCAATACAGGTTTTATTCTCTGGTTTATTCCCTCAAACATCATTACTTTAATGCCTTGAAAGAATAATTTTCCACATACAAATTGATCATTGTCATTCACCTTCTGGCGACCTGCAGAGCAGAGGGTAATATCAACAATGATATTTTTTATATAAAATAGACCTCCATAATGGGTCTCCATTTCTGACATGCAGTAAAAAGTCATTATGCTTTATGTAAAGGCAAATGCACAACTTCATGGTTCAACAGATTTAATTCACCTCAAAGTCAGATAAGTCCACAAATGTTACAAATAAAAAAAGAGGAAATTAAAAAATGTAGCAGTGACTTTCTAATTTAGATTAGATATACCAACTGGCTTTGCAAACATCACACGTTCACATGACTGGTCCAAGCATCAATAGGATGCATGTTACCGACAAACCATACTCCAAACAAAGTAAAACAACTAAATGTTATTGACTTGATTCCTAGGATTATACCCCTGGCAACTCACACAGCAGTTGGAAATTTTCACACAGGGACAATGGAAGGTACATTGGTTACCATCAAAATCTGTTGTTGGACCCTATCCAAACTATTTCATGTACAACAACCTACTTCTGTAAACCTATTTATCATGCATTTTGAGAAAATGACACTAAATCACTTGATCAAGATTCTCCAGCCTTTATTCAAGCCAACTTTTCAACATCACAGTCTCAGGAGATGGTCATTTGATCCTATCCTTAGTCAATTAAAAACACTCCACATACAACCCATTTAACATCATTTTAGTATTATCCTCCCACCCATAACAAGGTCCACCAAAGTTGTTTCTTACCATATTTTCCACTTAAAATTATGTTATAGATTTATCACTTCCCACATGTGTTATTATGTCTAAAATGCTAACTTCAAACACAAAAAATTTTTAAAAATTCAGAAAAATGAAGTATCTATTTGTGGTAGGCTATGTAGATGGATGTATAAAAAATCTGGTGTCGTTTTAGCCTGCTCATAAAAATGAGAACACACATTAATATCACACAACACATTCCAGGAGACCATAATTCATGGTATTAGCTATGGTCCCTAATAATGAAGACAAAGAAGGCCATAATCTTAACCTTTATCAACTTGAAACCTCCAATCTAACACAGTCCACATCCATATTTTATATCAACTCAAATGGGCAGGGTAAATTTTTGTACCTTCGAATGGTGCACATGAAAGTAACAAACTGCAAGACAATATCTGAGAAAGCAAACTAAAGAGTATATATGGTACTGTGATGTCATTACAGTCAACCTGACAGACTTCAGACACAATCCATTTCATGTACAGCTCGAAGAAGCAGCAGCAGCACAACAATATATATATCATACAAGTTTACTAAAATTACAATCACCCTTCATTCACCATCTTACCATTAATTAATTTGTTTAGTTGCCAATAAGACCAGATAAAAAGCGTTTAAATGTTTTAGTATCAGTGGCAACATAAACAAATATTATTTATCAATGCAGGTCTCAATTTAAAATTCAAATTGAAAAAGAGGTATAATGATAAGTCAAAAGTGCCAGGCTGTTATTTAAATAACATGCTAAATTCTGACAGCTAAATAGTGCAAAGGTTATTCATCATGATAATACTTAATTTTTAGAACAGAGTTTACAAGAGGCACGATAAGTAATGTTAAAGAAGGGGAACTTTACCCTGTACACGCGATGCAGGCATACAGGAGTGAAAGTATGGTTCCACCCATTTTAGCCTCAGCACTACATGTATGATGTTGAATACTTACAAGGTGAAGAAAGGCTGGCACTAATTAATAGCTTGTATTATTCCAAGACACATGGTATGCACAAAATAAGGTTCATAACATCAACAGTCATCAAACACCATCCCCACCCATTTCTTTTCTACATTTAATATTACAATAGTTGATTGAGCTAGCAAAATTAATCTTAACTCACCTTTACTCTCAAAAAAATGGGGGCACCATTTTTTAAGGAACATTTGACCTTCCATTTCCAATTCTTTTGCTGGGCCTTCATATGGGCAATTCTGATACCTACCAAGTTCATCTATATTACACTGCCCATACCACACACAATGATACTGTTCTGCGATGGCATACTGTGAACAAAAGGCAATTTACACACACAGATAATACGCTGCTCTATGCTTAAAAAGTAATGTATTACAAAATGTACAAACAGTGCAATAATTCTGATGCTTTCACTCGTTTTTATTCAAGTATGTCACAAACTGTAGGAGTTATGTAAAAGGACTAGTGGGCACAAAATGCATATTTCAATTGTTTCTAAATCCCATTTCAAACATTTTTTTCTATGCCTACAAATATTTAGCAAGTTAATTAAAGAGGTCTCCCCCGATTGTCTCCACCTTGTCATGGTGGTGGTGGTGGTGGTGGGCTTGCGGGCCTCAATGACCTTACGGGCTATGCTGGCAGGAACTTTATGTTCCTGGTAGGGCCTCACAAGCCGGACAGGCCGTAAGAGAGAGGCCAGACTAAGAGAGACAAACTGGTCCTCCAAGAACAGGGGTTTTGCAGATGGGTTGGTAACCCTCCCAAGGAAAACAAAGTACTCGAAAGCAAAGACGCACAGTCCTTGATCGGCGGATTAAATGACAAAAGACCTGGCACGAAAAAGGAAAAACGACTCACAGTACATGAAACACTAAATGTAGCCGCATGGAATGTTAGATATATTGGAAACAAGGAATCTGAACTGGTAGAGGAAATAAAAATTAAAGGTATACATGTAGCAGTGCTATCTGAAACAAAGAAAACACTAAAAGGAACCAAAAATGATGGGTAACTATACAATGCTATACAGTGGAGTTACACACGAGCCCAATCAAGCATAGCTTTAATAATAGACCAAAAATGGACTTCTCGAATCACAAACTACTCATTTGTCAACGACCGCATAATAACTGTTCACCTCAAAACCAACAGAAGGCACATAACTATAATAGGAGTTTATGCCCCGGAAGAAGGTAGAGATGAAGAAACGAGACGTTTCTACAAACAACTACAAAAAGAAGTTGACAAATATAATAAGAGTGACAGCCTAATAATATCTGGAGACGTCAATGCTAGAGTTGGAAACCAGCCAATACCAGATTTGGTAGGAAACTTTGGAGAAGACTGTGTGAACAGAAACAGACAAACTTTAAGAGAATTTGCATCTTTTAACGATTTCAAAATTGCCAACACCATTTTCAGAAAAAAAGAAATTCACAAATATACATGGAGTGCTCAAGGATCTAAAACTATTATTGACTATATTATAGTCAACAGAAGACTAAAAAATTTAATACAAGATATTAAGATTTTCCGAGGCTGTGACATGGGATCAGATCATTTCCTTGTGACATCTCGAAAACAAAGCAACAATAGCAAATTGGCAAATGAGTTTGTATACAAAGTGTACCTATTACAAGAAGAAAGTATAAGAAGATTATATCAACAAAGACTAGCCAAAAACCTAAGTGAATACACTAGGACCTCAACAATAGACAAAGAGTGGGAGAACATACTAACTGCTACAAAAAAGGCAGCCAACGAAGCAATAGGAACAAAGAAAAAACATAGAAGAAAGAAAGGTCTAAGAATCTGGAATGGGGAGATCAAAAATGCCATTGAAATCAAACGAACAGCTTACCAAAAATACCTACAGAACCCTAATGAAGAAAATTTCGAAACATACAAAATAAAAAGGAACATAGCTAAGATAATAGCTTCTAAAGCACATAAAGAATCTTGGGACAGATTCATATGCAGGATAGAATCTGATACTTTTGGCAAACAAAGCATGACCTATAAAGTACTAAAACACCTCAACTGAACAAACAAAGACACTATTGAAATTAATAACACAGAAGATCAAAAATGGATAAACCACTCTAAAAATTTATGGTGTACGAATTCCCCACATAACGACAATGATGAACCAGAAACAACCACAACCCCATCGGCAGGAATAGATGAAATCTCCGATGAGGAACTCGAACAGAGCCTGAAATCAATGAAAAATAAGAAAGCAGCTGGACCAGATGGATTAAATTCTGAGCTCTTCAAATACGGGGGACCCGCCCTCTCTTTTAAATAGTGGTTACAAGATATACGCCAAGATAATTACACAACGTTTCAAAACTATATTAGAAGCAATAATACTTGAAGAACAAAAAGGATTCAGAACAGGTAGATCATGCATTGATAATGTATTTACCATTAAACAAATATTAGAAAAAAGAAGAGAATTTAACTTAGAAACTCACATAGCCTTCCTAGATTTAGAAAAAGCTTTTGATAGAGTAAATCGAAACCAACTATGGCAAATTCTTAACAAAAGAGGCATACCCTATCATTCAATTGAAGTAATTAAAAGCCTATACAAAAATACCAGTGTACAAATTGACACAGAAAGGAAAATTCTTGATAAAATATATATTAATCAAGGAATATGACAAGGGTGTAATCTATCACTGGCTTTTTTTAACATTTACATAGACGACCTCCTAAGAAACTGGAAACACAAAGCTGACACTGGTATAAAGTTTAAAAGAAACATCTACCTTAACACATTACTCTTCACAGACGACCAAGTAATAATACAATACTCTGTAGACAAACTCCAGAAATCTGTCTATTTATTAAACCAAATGAGCAAAGACTACAACCTCAAAATATCTATGGACAAAAACAAAAATTATGGCTTTTAAAGGAAAACACCTAGTGCGCTCTAAAATAGAAATAGACAGATAAATATTAGGTCAAGTGAAACAATTTAATTATTTGGGATGCGAACTGAGTTTAGATGGTGAGCCAGATTTTGACAAAAAAATAAACAGATTCCAAGGAATATGCGGCACTATTAGAAAACACTTAAAGAAAACCCGTACAGAAACACAAATGAAATTTTATAAAGTTGTAGCTAGACCATCACTATTCTACGGCAGCGAAACATGGGTACCCACGCAGAGAGACATGACTCGCCTAGAAGCTGCAGAGACGCACTTTCTAAGAAGTGTTACAGGATACACAAGACTGGACAAAATAAGAAGCGAAGACATAAGACAAGAACTAGAGATCTCTGGAATACAAGACACGAGACTCAAATACAAACAAAACTGGATCAACCACCTCGAAAGAATGGACAACACCAGACTCCTGAAATACGCCCTCACCTACAAACCCTGCAGAAGAAGGGATCGCGGACACCGCAGGAAATGATGGCAATGCGTCGATGCTGTAACAGGTCAAACGACCTAATCCATGGAGGAAGATGATGATGATGATGAATTAAAGAGGTACGCAGAAACACACAGACCTTCACAGGAAGTGTTCCTCACTGTCCGGTTGCAACCAAAACTAAATTACATTGATAAATGTTAGCAAAACCCTCCAATATATAATTTCACGTAGTTCTTTCCAACCGTTCTCGAATTGTTACACTTGTATGGACAACAAAATGCAATATCAAGGTGTCAGGATAGGACACAAGGCAAGGCATACAGCATTCATGATAGATGAGAAAACTGCAAAAATCTTTAATTGGAGAAGATGACAGGAAGAAAAAGACCTCTTGGAAAACCAGGGTGTAAACAATACACATTAAATTGAATCTTAAAGAAATGGGGTGAAAGGGTGTAAATTGAATTCACTAGGTTCAGAATAAGAACTAGTGAAAGGTTCTTATGCACATCCTAATGAATCCTTTGGGTTCATACAAGGTGGCAAATTTTTTGACCAGATGAGCAACCATCAGCTTCTCAAGGATTTCAGTGTGTCAAGTGACTGGACTGTGTAACACTCATGTGACATACATAATGCTTAATCTGATGACAACGGAAAAACTATGTTATATCAAGGAACTGTTTCAAGTACATCATGGATGAATCAAGCAAATCATCAGACATTACGGCCATAATTCACTTAACAGATTTGAGTGTTACACAAATATGCTAAGATGTGGACCACTGGGGTGTTCTTAACTCCCACTTAATGAAAACTGCACTGGTATCATGCAGAATTGAATACATTACTGCCAATTCACATCAACAACTATCACACAACAAGCTGGTGTTACAAGAACACACTGCAATGCATGGTAAAATAAAAAATCACTTCAGGAATACAACTAAGCCTGGTCTCAAGGCAACATATGCAGTTCTGTATAAAAATCAAACCTTCAAACACTGAAGGCATTATGCTAATAAGAAAATGAGAGAATGACCTTCTATAATTAACGGAACTATTGCACAATAAGAACAGAGGCTTTGGATGACTAACATGCTGGCCTTCCTCAATCCCATTTTAGAAATTTTATCATCACTCTGTACACATGTAGATTACCTGGCCTTGCTCAATCCCATTTTAGAAATTCTATCATCACTCTGTACACATGTAGATTAACATGATGATTATGGGTACTGATGTAATATATGTATAGTAATGTCATCGACAACCAGATTCATGGCAATGACTCTGTAACTGCAGAATTTTTTAAGAAACATACTGTGGCTGCAGAAACAATTTGTTTCAAGACACAGCACATTCACTTTCAGCCACACTTATACACAGTGTCTCTTTTATCATTCCCCTGAGCACAGTAGTGACAGATGTAGGCCTTCTATGTGATAAACCTGGCATGGTCAGGGTAATGTAAAAAAAGAAAACCCTGTATTATGCAAGCTACATAACAATTAAAAATTCCAAACTATACTCTCATGCAAATGAAACCGTACTACAAACAAAATTCACCTGGCTACAGACAATCAACTGGGATTTAATTGCAGGCATATACACTGGGGCCTTATTTTATGTCCTAGTTGCTCCTTAAAAAAAAAGGGATGTAAAATGAAAGAAAGCATAAATAAAATATGATATTCACATACCCAAAAAAAAAAAAAAAAAAAAAAAAAAGAAAAAAAAAAAGAAAAAAAAAAAAAAAAAAAAAAAA
>Ga0123355_10004840_pt1 | contig 19596 bp, 9 predicted proteins | sample TergutEmb28metaG_3_FD_89872 | JGI IMG/M metagenome (GOLD analysis project Ga0123355, IMG submission 89872) | Embiratermes neotenicus P1 segment gut microbial communities from Petit-Saut dam, French Guiana - Emb289 P1 | ecosystem: Host-associated > Arthropoda: Insects > Digestive system > Gut ...
ATATTATATTATATTATATTATATTATATTATATTATATTATATTATATTATATTATATTATATTATATTATATTATATTATATTATATTATATTATATTATTCATGAAATCAATAAAATGCGGAAATAATTACTGCCTTCAATCGGCACCGGAGGATATAATGAATTTACCCTTATATGATTATTTGCTAAGCCACTGGGAGTGTTCTTACGAAATACAACGTACAGACAATTCACGGCGTCACGTGCTGTTACTATAGCAACAACAAGACCGACTTCCATTCTGAATCACGACTGGACGGAACGCTGTTATGACCGGAGCAACACCAACATCATTACATCTCAGCATGTTCCTCCACAATTCCCTACACCCCCCCCCCCCCACTCAAGGATAACAAGAAAGTGGGAGGGGAAAGAAATTCAAAAAGCATTCGCAAGGGAGCTCTGAGAAGTTATAAAACACGTATGCAATATGCATCTGTAGTTTCTGTAAGGGGCGTCATATATTCCATACCAGGAAACACAACGGCCATAGGCCAACGCTAAAAGGAAAAGTTTCATATTCATGAGGCGTGTCTTTTGAGATAGTAAAGGCAAAAGAGAAGAGTCATCAGTTAACAATCAGTTTTCCCTGGTTTAAAGAAGATAGAGATTGGAGCTTACATTTCCCACACACTGACATGCAGGGCCTGTATATTCAAGAAAGGAGTGCTTGACTGGGTGAAATGTACACCAACTAAGATTGCGGCGGTTTTTCACAAACAAGTTGTAAGGTTTCTCTAAATATAATAATATAAACAATCAACTAGATGCAACAATAACAGTTTTTTTTTTTGTAATTTCAATCAGTTCAACATGTTTCGGGCGATGATTTCGCCCATCCTCAGGAGCACTAGACTGTGTTTACAGCTTGTGGTATAATACACCAACGATGCTGCCGGCTGGTGATATGTCACCAGCCGGCAGATGATTGAAATTATTAATAAATTGTTATTGTTAGGTCTAGTTGGTTGTTTACATATTATATCAATGATGCACGGTCACAGAAACATCAAAGTTTCTCTCATTATTTGCCAACTATCTGCCAGAACAAATGGTGTCATGACCCAGAACATCGCAGTGATGTTTCCGCTGTCGTTAGAAGATGTACAATGCCAGGCGACGTAATAAAATTAATTGGTAGAGATCAGATGTAACTTCATATTCATGTATAGGAACTTCTGATAATTTTGGATATTAATTCGGGCTCTCCATTAAGTTGGTATGCTGCTTTTAAATGTATATTGTGTTGTGAGCCACTTTGCTTAAAAATGCGTGTGTCTTCTTCAGTTTTGCCTTGATAGTGCAGCGACACCTTGCGCTCCTCTTCTAATGATTAGCCTTTATTCGTATTACTAAAAAGGTACTTTCATTCGCAGTACTTTAGGAAGTCCTGAAATAAAAACATGGCCATATTATTTTTAATAGTGGACCATGAGGCGTGTGTCAGGAGTTGTTCTGCTTTTTGATACCGCTGATGTGTTAAGGGGAAGGGACAGAAACATTATGAAGATATTAGTCAAAGCAGCTGAGCAAAACTGCGATTCGAACCGAAGATTTTACTTTATGCATTTCAGAATTTTAATTCGTAACATACGTAGTTAGAAACCATTGTGACAGAAATATAAAAATGTATTAAATTAATTATTTTATATAAGTATTTCGGTGAGTTCCGGGAATATTTAATCGAACCCCGGTGGAGACGAGATTTTCCGCCCGTCCAGACCGGCCCCGGGGCCCACCCAGCCTCCTGTATAACGGGTACCGGGTCTTTCCCGGGGGTAAAGTGCTGCTGACCACTCATCCCCTTCTACTCCCGCGGTCAAGAAAGAGTAGAGCTATACCTCTACCCACCCTCTAGGCCACGCCGGGCCTGTAACGGGATCACTTTACCTTTACTTTTTTTTTGTACGGAAATGAAATATTTCTAGACTCAGTAGACGATAGTAGAGTGGTGTCCGTTCGCAACTTCCACTCCTTGCTCTTTGAAGAAGTTGTGATCTCTGTTGTGTTGGGGTGGGTCTCGTTCTTGTAACGGTCAGATGCAGCTAGTATATTATAACATATCTTCCATTGGAGTCGAATATAATCCTCCATACGTACATCCGCACACAGAGACATGCGAATCTCGCGATCAGAACGCAATTTGATGTCCTGTGTAACCCCCAGGGTGCTGGCTACTACAGGTTCCGTAGTGCAAGTGGCTAGTTGGCCGGATTGCCGCGCTGTATATATCACTGCAAAAGTGATTCACAACTCTTCAATGTTACATCACTTCTGTTAACTGGAAATGAAATAACCGACGGTAAAATCGCTCGTTATTAATGAGCACTAGCGCAACAACTGTTTTGTGTAACATATTTCGGACAGATTGTCACGAAAATTCTCATCAGCATTGTAGAAAGATATCATTTCCTCCTTTGCTCTTTTTAATTTCTAGTAACTGTAGCAGCAGTGTGGTGATTAGAGTGCTTATAAGTGAGTATCTACTAGTTTTGTAGAACGTAGCCACAAATTGAATAGGATTCCGAACGATTTTTTTATAACAAAGTGCGTGGGCTTATATGACGAGGTGTGACAATCAAATGACAAGACTGAACTGTTTTGGATAGATGGCAGCATTGACGACTGGTCGCATGTTGGATGTGTGACCTAAGTGGTTTGAAATATCATTTCGTTTTAGTTTGTTTTACGTTCAAATTTTTGTATTCCTTTGTGTAAGAAGTTTCCTGATTCTTCCAGAGGAAAAAAATGTTAACATTTTTGTTGTAATTCTGAGTATTAGGTGGGTGGTGCACGTGGCATGCATGGAACAAAAGTTACATGCGTGCTTGGTGTCAGTAGGAAATCCTAGGAGATTATCCTAAGCGTGGCTGTGAGAATTAGGTCTTAAAGAAACAGGATCGGAGTAAACTGGCTTCATCGCTGTAAGGATAAGTACCAGTGGCGTGCTGCTGTAATGAGTGTAATGTACCTTCGGGTTCTATAATATTCAGGAAGTTTCTTTACTACCTGCTAAATTATCATTTTCTCAGGTAGAACCCTATTCCATGGAGTTAGAAATATGCTGACGAAAATTTTAACATTCAGGCCTGGGAATACTGATAAAATGCTGAATCTTTGTAGAGAGCGAACGGTTTTGTGTGGGTTGAGAGATCGCTGTAAAAATCGAAGACTGTGAAATAAGTGACAGGATAATTTGACTGTCTCAGGGCAGTGTCTAGAAATTATTCACATCAGGGAAAATTTAGTGGCGAATTAAGTCGAAATTCTTCAGGTAAGATTAACAGGAACAGAGAAATCTGGCTACCCTTTTTAACTCAAAATTTGCTTTCTGGAAACATACATCATACAAGCCTAAGTATATATTAGCTGCAGTTTTACTTTATTGATGTTACTGATCAGTGTAGCATGCCAATAATGAATAATTATATCGACTGTGCTGTGGATACATAATGAACACAATATATGTAGAGACCATGGCAGCACAAGGGCCGGTCCGATTTGTTTTTCAGGTCTGGGCCTAACAAAGTATCAAAATAGCATGAAAGCACATCCAAAAGAAACATTCTTTAAGCACATTTGCTTTACAAATACATTTCAATTAGTCAAAATGTAAAAGAAGAGAAGCATTCTGACCACATTCCTTTTTTCCGATGTTCAACCGTAACGTAGGATTAGGGAAGCTGACGAGCATGGTCGGTATAGTGACTCGCTGTGGGATAAATTAAAAAAAAAATCGGTTCGAAAGAGCTGGCTTGGGATAGAATATAATGACGGTCACGAAACTGTGAATGTTGTAGCAGCGGAGAATCTTCCACAGGCTGAGTGAATTTTCGGGATGCTGTCAGTGAGACTAGTGGCGATGTTCAGACTGCTGTCAGTCCGGCCAGTGGCGATGTTCAGACTGCTGTCTGTCCGGCCAGTGGCGATGTTCAGACTGCTGTCTGTCCGGCCAGTGGCGATGTTCAGACTGCTGTCGGTCCGGCCAGTGGCGATGTTCAGACTGCTGTCGGTCCGGCCAGTGGCGATGTTCAGACTGCTGTCTGTCCGGCCAGTGGCGATGTTCAGACTGCCGTCGGTCCGGCCAACGGTTATGTTTCGGCATTATTAATTGTGTGATCATTTTTCGTTTTGTTATTTCTCATACGTAATATGGAGAAAGTGTTTTAATCTCATCCCTCACCTGTAAAATGTATTTAGGGGGTATATTTTGGCAGGCGTGTAATTTCTTGGATTTTTAATACACGTATTGTAAGGATTATTTTTGGTAATCGCTTCAGAGTTCCATAAGCGGTTGTATACTCTGGGAATATCAGTAGGAATCTGCGATATTAAATCCGAATTAATTTGCCAGCACGTGACAGTAAAATACAAAATGTAACCACAGAATAACGATTTTGACTCATTCACTTATATTAGTTGCTTCTAAAACCGTAAAACGTACGTAAAAATGTGCTGGAAATAAAATTTGTTTATGCGTGATTTCAGAATTCCGCCACTGTGCCCGTCAGATCTTAGATTCCTTGGGGCTTTACGTAACGCAGTTTCGTGATTTGTTACTGGCGTTTCGGGACAACCTATCCCCCCCCCCCTCCTTCAGACGAGGGAAGACACCAGATTTTGTGTTTCGTTTTTCTACTTATCCTTGAAATATGTTTTGTTTGGATTACATTTAGTGAGTTACATGCCAGTTAGTGTCGAGATCCGTGAGGAAATGTGTAGCCCTTCACGTACAGGGTCCGTTAATTTTATTTCCTTTATGAGCTACGTTTAATGGGCGACAAGCATTCCTAATACGAAATTTTATAAAAATCCATTCAGTGGTTCATGAGTTGTTTTACTTGCGATTGCGGACAGTCGGACGGGGCTATTTTAGTAGCCGGTCCGCACGGGTGCCAACGTGCCAAATAATTTATTTTTTTTTGTGTCTGTAAATTATGTTCAGATATTGTGAATGACAACAATTTAAACCGTGAAAGCATATTCCTAATATCCATATTCATACCACCAGGTCTGACATTACGAACTCCTGATTTTACTCCCAAATTGTACGTAGAGGTTCCGTACGATTCTTGCAATAAACGGCTAACATTACTTATAAAAATTTACAGATTTGTCCTTCTAGTGAAAGTATAATGTGTTTCCTGTGAGGTACGGGCTGAATCTTCATAGAGTATATAAGGCAAATTACTTGTATTCTTCAGAGGCTTTACAAGATTTTGAGCCCAAAACCTTACTTGCGAGATTCTACAGTCCGCGTTTTCTTTCAAATATCCTTTCGACTTCTAAACATAAGCATTTCCACCCTACTCTATATCCTGATTGTGATTACCGGAATATGAAATGTCCCGTTCCCTAGATCATTCTTGCTCGGCATAAAGCTGCGGTACCCTACGAAAACTCAATATTCAGCCAAGTGGAAACCTTGTTAAGGGCTTAGCACTGAGATGGAACTCGGCATGGGCTATGTGATATGATATGCAGATGTTGCCGCTATAGTGGCACGGAGAGGTTGTCGTGGGAGTTGGCAATTAAGATGACCGCTTCTGCGTTAGGTGATGCGAATGAATGTAATCTGGATCCATATCATGACGCCAGAACTGAATTACAGATCCGACTGGTTACGTAAGCACAGGTTTTGTTTCGTTTAATGAAGAGAACCTGAAAACCGTCTGTAACCCGACAAAGCTGTAGTCTTGTGGTTGCATTATGTGTTTGCAGGGCAGGCGTTCATATGGTGATGATATTAAAGTTGATATTAAACAATAATGCGAGACCGTGTGAACTCCATTCGTCTGATTGAAGATAATACCCGGTGGGGCGCTGTTATGAACGCGGTGATGAATCATGGGGGTCTCTGAAAGAGGAAGATTTTCGTACCTGGTCAAGAGGCTGTGAATTAGTTGCTAAAGTGTTTGTTGCAATGTATATTTTGTTGACTGAGGAAACTGCGTGGTGAGTAGGAAAGATGGACGAAACAGGCTTTGACCAGAATAGTGAGGAAGAAGAGGAGACGAGAAAGAGAAAAACAAATGAGGAGAAAGAGAAGGAGAGGAGATTAGAGAAGATAATGAGAGTACGAGGAAGAGGAAAAGGAGGGAGATGAAACAAAAAAAAAACAGAAAGTGGTCAGTAATTCGAAATTTGGAGAACATTTGTATGCCAGACTGAAAGTACTTCCTTTACACTCGTGTTAATTTCAGAACCGTGCGCATTCAAAACTACAAAAATTAACTCCATGAAAGGGATGTTTATTGTTTATTGTCTTATCAGCAAACTCGAAAATAACAGCCGAAAGAATATGAACTGCACGGCGCATTTTATCACGCAATTCTCGTCAGCTTACATAATTACATAGCATTTTTATCAACTTTATTAAATGAAATTTGTTGTGAGAACGTGCCTGTCTCCGTCTTCATGAATTATTAATAGACTTTCCACGAGAGATTGTCCCCATCAACGCCGAGGTAGCGGGCAGTCAAGTCGCATCCAAGCAGCAGCAACCCCGTATAATGTGTCATATAAGTCTAATTAGTCTGGGCGATGAGAACGGAGCTACAGCTGAGCCATGCGTTGTGGTTCGAGACCTCCGGCAAACGATCGGCACCTTCATGACTTCGACTTATTTATTTAATAACGCTTTCTCAAATTCAGAATTTGTATTTTACCTGCCAAAAAATAAATGGGCGTTTGAATGTATTCGACGGCACATGTTAGTGTGCCTGGGTAGAATCATGTTCTGGAATTATGCTGCTCTTCGGTGTTTCTTTTTGTTCTCCGTAGAAATATTTTGTGGACTGCTCCCCCTCTATACAGATAGTTTGAAACATTTAAGCCTTCAGGAACTATAGGGCCGAATGTGTCTAACAACACTGTATCAACACATCAGACCAGTAGTCGAAATTTTAAAATTACTCATCTGAAGTTTTCTTTTTACATTCCCCGTACCGTACACACGCTTACAATTAATACATCAAACAACAAACGCACTTAATACAATACCATTTATAAAAAGTATTAAACTCCTTCATGTTTCGGCATCTGGTTGCATCCTCGGGGAGTTTTAGAACAAGGGATCAAACTCCCAACAAGTTAACTTAGATATTACACTGCCCGTATTGGACTGTTTATCATTTTCAAATGCTAAAATATGTAAAAAGCTGATAACCATAAAACTACAGAACTGTGAGCAGTTCCAGTTATCAGTACGTAGTTATTTCTGATCTGAACGCAGTGTGCACACAAACGTCTGTCTGTTTGGGCAATCCGAAGGGATCTCGTCCAGATGGAGCGTCTGATGTGCATCGTGTCTCAAGAAACCCTACGGGGATTCATTTAGAGGGGATTACAAGAAACTCTCAGTACATCAGGTAGGGTAGTCTGTGCTTTGATCGAGATGCGAACCGGGCATCCACTAGTATAAAACAGACACTGTGTCCATATGCTCTGAAAAGCGGAATTTGCCGCTAGCTACCTCCTACCGAATATGTGCTTAGAACTAGTGGCCTTAAATCGCTAATAAAAAGTAAAAAGTAAAGGTAAAGTGCACCCTTGTAAGGCACTGAGGCTCTGTACGAACCGTATAGCCCATAAGGGGAGTGGAGGTATGGCTCCACTCTTTCTTGACCACGGTACTAGAAGGGGTGAGGGGTCAGAGTCACACTCCGGCCGCTCTTTACCCCCGGGAAAGACACGGTATCCATTGTACGGGGGTCTGGGTGGACCCCAGGGCCGGTCTGGACAGGTGCGGAAAATCTCGCCCCCGCCGGGATTCGATCCCCGGAGCGTCCAGCCCATAGCCAGTCGCTATACCGACTGAGCTACCCGGCCCATAAAAATCGCTAATAAAACGCTGGTCATATATATTCATGGCGAAACAGCCCCAGTAAGCCAGGGCCTCCTCATTATCGAGAATTCACGATCTCACTCAGGCACAGCACTCAGTAGGACTTTCCTGGATGAGTGATCAGCCCGTCACAGAAACCTCTACCTGACAACACACAACACTCACAACAGACAGACATCCATTCCCCCGGCGGTTTTCGAACCCGCAATCCCAGCAAACAAGCGGCCGCAGACCCATTCCTTAGACCGCCTCTAATAATATAAGAAAACCAAATCGTTGATTAAGCTAATATACTGTATTACCTAAATGTTATGTTAGGCATCCCTCCGTATTTTCTGTTTTGGCAAGTAGTGTTTGCTCATCTTCAAACTCGACATTTATTAGAAAAAAGAAAAGCTTGTTACTTTACTGTAGCGACATATCTGTCGACTTAGTCAATAAGCAGAATAGTCAAATAAAATATTAATGCTTGAAACTCTCAGAATGTTTGAATAGAAATTATTGTATGTCGATTTTTTCTGCGAATGAGATCCCGATTCCTTGCAACATTGTTTAAAATATTGATTTACGTCCGCAGAGGTACCCGTTTAATTAATCTACTGTGTAAACCCCTGTGTCGTTTCGCAGTATACAGTTTGTAAATATTTTAGCGATATCAGTGGCAGGGGCGGATCCAGGTTTTGTGGAGCCTGAAGCTTGTACAAATTTTGGGCTCCCTCTAAGGGAAAACATAGAATATCACGAAAATACAAAATTAGGTACGAAATTTAATATTTATTTAGGGCCCCTCCAGGGCCTTAGGAGGGGTCCGTGTAAGCGAGGGGCCCTGAATCTTAAGCTCCATTAGCTTCACGGTAACTCCTCCCCCTGATCCCTGGGTTCTGGCTGTACAGTGTGAAGATTCAGGATGCGCTGCTGCACTATTTATATTCGTCGCCTCATAATAATTGTGTGTTCATATCAAGAACGGTGAGGAGGGCGAGAAATCTGGCACATGTGGCGGAGAGGAGAGGTGCGTACACAGCAATTTTATTGCAAACTAAGTGAAAGAATCCACTTGAGAAACGTAGGCTTAGAAGGGATGATAATTTTAAAATGGATCTTAAAAATTTCGATGGAATATTTTGGACTGGATTTATTTACGAGGGCGAGTCAAATGAAAACCTTGAATATTTTTATCTCTTAATTTATTGAATACGAAAGGTACAAAATGATTTCATTTCTCTATGTAGTTTCCATTGCGTCCTGTCGGCCACTCTTCAAACCATGAGTATCATTGTTGTCAACCTACAAGATAATCGGGCCGTGTTTCGAATTTATATCGCACTTTTAAGGCTTTCATTTGTCTCTCCCTCGTAGCTGTAAGGAAAGGGGGCAGATTTTTATAACGGTGATCATGAGAAGCCTTATTCCAAAAAATACGAAGAATTTTTTTGACTAGATGAGGAACGTTTAGGTTCTCAAGAAAAACTCTGTTTCCAGAAGTTAGTTAATAATTAGGTAGTTCGTCCTTTAGCTAGTTCACTGAGTGTGTGAGTCAGTCAGTGGATTGTGTTTACACTGGAATTGTCTTCATAATCAACCTTACAGCCGTAACTGGTCTCTTAGAGTATGGTGTATCAATTTGTTGACATTTCTGTAAGAGGGAAGTCGAGTGTAAAGACTGTCATGCGGCGATAAACTAGTAGAAGTAATAAAAACATCTATTCGCAGTATGACGAGTCTAAATTGAAATGTAAATTTGTGTACTGTCGATACTGCCACCGGGTGACAACCCAATTGCAGTAAATAAATATTATTATAATAAATAATGGCCAGCCTGTGCTTTGGTACATTATCAGTAGAAATAATGAATGGCGGTATATTAGCAAACTTAATAAGAATAAAAGGTTATTTTTCCCACAGATAAATATTTGTGTTCTTATTACTGACATCGCAGCCAATCTTATTTTTGCAACCCGCAGCTTCTGTTGCCAAATCAACAAAGCAACTTGTGCTGCAGAATTAATTCGTCTGTTCTCTTCGACATGTAGAAAGTATCACACCTATTGCAATTGGGTTCATTCAGGTAAATCTCTGTCACTAGAGTTATCGTCTGTTGGGGGACGTCGAGATCCATGTCAGTAACGTTGTTATCACTGCGCTCATATCGGCCTAGACCCCGCGACCACACCCGGGTGTCGGCCAGGTAATTAACTCGGGTTATTAGTCTGGCCTCCGTTAGGGGCGTGGTTGATTTTCCCTTCAGTCACGTGTATCTCTTTTCCGGAAAGAAGCAAGTGATTCTACTTTCAGTAGCACTGTCGTCTCCAAGACCAATTTGGCGGACAGACAATAAAATTTTGTCACTTAGCAGGATACAGTCCACGTAAATTTGACGTTCAGGTGACCGTGCATCGTTATTAATTCTTATAATAAAACCAACTAGATGCACTGATTTCTCAAATTCATTTTTGGAATAAAACTGTACAAGTTTCGGACAGTTGCTTGCGAGCAGGATCAGGACAGTTCCGTCCTGATTCTGCTCGCAAGCTGTCAGCAAAGCTGTTTGACATATACCATCGCTGTGTGTACAGTGAAAAACTCCTGGTGATGGACAGAGGAACTGTCCGAAACAAGCAGAGTTTTATTCCAAAAATAAATTTGAGAAATTAGTGCATCTAGTTGGTTTTATTATAAGAATCCACGTAAATTGTTTGAATTTTTCGCAAATTTCTATTTTCTTTACAACAATGTTTTTGCGTCGGACCATATGATGTTTTTGAATTGTAACTTGAACGGGTCTGTAAGTCATGGCCTTATCGACGGACTGTACAGGAATTTACCTGGAGGGTGTGAAACGCATAACAAATATTATGCAGGATAGCAGGTGTTTGGAGATTTGAAGTGCACACTGTAGGTTTATCAGTTCAAAACTGAGACCTGCTGTTAAACAGTGCACACAGTTCGTAATTGGATTAACTTTAAAAGCAAAGAGTTTGACGTTCACATGACCGTGCATCGTGATATATTCTTATAATAAAACCAAATAGATGCACTAATTTCTCAAATTTATTTTTGGAATAAAAGTCTACATGTTTCGCATAGTTTCTCTGTCCATCATCAGGAGTTTTTCACTGTACACACAGCAATGGTATATGTCATACAGTTTAGCTGACAGTTTGCGAGCAGGATCAGAACGGAAATGTCCTGGTCCTATTCGCAAGCTGTAACTGTAACCTGTATGACATATACCTTTGCTGTGTGTACAGTGAAAAACTCCTGATGATGGACAGAGAAACTATGCGAAACATGTAGAGTTTTATTCTAAAAATAAGTTGGAGAAATTAGTGCATCTAGTTGGTTTTATTATAAGAAGCAAAGAATTTATTTGTAACCTGTTGCCTTCATTTTCTCCTTGTCATCCTCTTCCTCCTTTCCCCTTGTTCTTCTGGGGGCTGCAGTCTCCTTCAGTTTGTCCCCCGATTTACAGTATTATATCATATAGGAGGTCTATTTCTTTGACAAGCGGAAGGGTTTGTTATACGGGAGACCTATAATTAGCAGCGTGATTAAATCGAGCAAGATATGCAATGAAGGTACAACATAACGGTGTGGTGCGTTCGCGTAACTAATTTTCTTATGAAAACGCGACAATATGTCCTCTTTGTATTGTTTTTGCCTACGTGTAGTGGCCAACAATGTTGCATTGGAAAAATAAGAATGATTTATCTTTGTACTCCTGTCTAGCTACAAAATATCTCGAACTACTGTCGACAGTATAAAAGTGCTTATGTCTTGCCGTAAATTGCTCGATATTGTTGTCTAGTTTGAACCAAATTTTGAGTTACTCGACAGATTTTCGCGAAACCCCCCGATGTGAAGCTTCCACGAAAATCCTTCTAGTGAGAGCAAAGCTGATTCGTGCGAACAGAGAGACAGTGGGACAGACAGGGGGGGGGGATGGGGAAGCATGACGAATCTAACGAGTTTTTCACTCGCTAAAAGTAGACGAGTTTTTCCCACATTTAACACACACGTGGGAAAGAAGAAATTCGTAGACGACATTCTTCGATATGCCTTGCGAGACAGCAATAAGAGAAGTCCTTATATGATATGAAAGGATAATATTGAAATAAAGCTTAGATAAACGGATGGGTTTGTGGATGTGAAGTGAACAAAGACAGGAATTCACGATGGAAATTATATATGAGTTCATGGAAAATGAGTTAATATATTGTGAGATAAACGGATACTTATATAATTATATACGAGTTTATGGAAAATGAGCTAATATTTTGTGAGATAAACGGATAATTATATAAGAGTTTATGGAAAATGAGCTAATGTTTTGTGAGATAAACGGATACTTATATAATTATATACGAGTTTATGGAAAATGAGCTAATATTTTGTGAGATAAACGGATGCTTATATAAATATATACGAGTTTATGGTAAATGAGCTAATATATTGTGAGATAAACGAATACTTATATAATTACATACGAGTTTATGGAATATGAGCTAATATATTATGAGATAAACGGATAATTATATATGAGTTTATGGAAAAATGAGCTAATATATTATGAAATAAACGGATACTTATATAAATATATACGAGTTTATGGAAAATTAGTTAATATATTGTGAGATAAACGGATACTTATATAAGTATATACGAGTTTATGGAAAATGAGCTAATATATTGCGAGATAAACGGATAATTATATAATTATATACGATTTTATAGAAAATTAACTAACGTATTGTGAGATAAATGGATACTTGTATAATTATATACGAGTTTATGGAAAATTAGCTAATATATTGTGAGATAAAAGGATACTTATATAATTATATAAGAATTTATGGAAAATGAGCCAATATATTATGAGATAAACGGATAATTATATATGAGTTTATAGAAAATGAGCTAATATATTATGAGATTAACGGATACTTACAAGTCGACAAGTAAAATTACCTTATGTGAATTTAGGGAGTTGGGTAGTTAATCACTTTTTTTTAAATCACGCGTTCACATTTAGCGAGTGCGTCGAATTTTGTTGTTCAGTAACTCTGAAAACACCTTACAGGAGAGCCTATATACTTCTTTACACCACCTTTAAATAAAACAGGACAGAGTTTCGTAATTTACAGAAAGGTAAAGCCAGGCGTTACATAGAAACGAGTGTGAAACGAAAAACGCATCTGCCAATGCAGTCACGGTGTCATTTTGTCCCAGCGGAGTATCAGTAAATCAGCGAAGATGGGGTGTATCCGATGCAAAGAGCATAGCATATTGTTTGCACAGTGAAAGAGAGGTTTCTGTTTTGGTGGCATCTTCTTCCCCCTCTTTTTTTTCACGTCTTTTTGTAACCCGTGAAAAGGCTCATAGCTGGTGTAGAACGGAGTGCAAGCAAACCAAGCAAGCAAACAAGCAAGCGAACCTCCAAGGTAATGTCTGAATCAATTTGAAAAGCCCAGAGGCGCATAAGAGGCACTGGAAAAAAAATAGAAGCAAGGGGCAGGATGATAGAAGTGGAGGTTTCAGAGGGTACTGTTGTAGTGGTAGTGTTGGTGCATGTGGTAAAGGAGCCCATATGCAAAATTCAAGCACCAACCCCTTCATGTTCTTGTATGTAACACGCTACCTTTTCGACTTGCTTCTTAAAGTTCCTTATTCAAATTTCGGTCCCAAGTCTACCGACAGCAGAGTTTTGCTTTGATGTGGTTTTTATGGTGTTATTGGTTTAGTTCAGAAAGCAGTTAAATAATTTGCTTCGAAGTTCGTCTTGTGAAGGTCACCTTACAGAATATATGTCTATGTTTAGCTGGATTGTCTTCCGTGGAGAGCACCTGTCGAAACCACAGACAAGGTTTTTGTTTTCACGACGAAGTTGCGTGTAGGTATATTTTTATCCCAGCCACTCCAAGGTGTTACCCACGTTAGCCCATTACATGCTTATTCCGCTTATGTAATAGTTTGCTCACATTCTCTTACAATCCAGTTCACAGTATGTAATCCTCTGACAGTTTGTTTCTTATTATGCAGCAGTCAGAAATTTAGCTCTGAAAACATCAAACTTTTAGACGTTTGTTAGATGATCAGTGCAAAGCAATGGAATGAAAATTTTGACGATGATGATTTGCATCATGCGTGACAGGAGACAAATTTAGCCATACCTATACAGAAGAAAAAGATTCTTATACGATTATTCTTATTCGATAAAGTGATCCCGTTACAGGGCCGGTATGACCCACAGGGTGGGTAGAGGTACAGCTGTACTGTTCCATGACCGCGGCACTAGAAGGGGGTGAGTGGTCAGCCTCACGCCCCCGCAGCACTTTACCCCCAGGAAAGACCCGACACCTATTTTACAGGAGGCTGGGTGAGTCCCAGGGCCGGTCTGGACGGGCGTAAAATCTCGTCCCCACCGGGATTCGATCCCGGACCATCCGACCCGTAGTCAGTCGCTATACCGACTGAGCTACCTAACCCACATCCTTATTTGACAATTTTATATTTTCCACAGCAAATTCTCCTCCCAATCCTTGTTAATTACTCTTCTTTTCATCTATCTCCGCCACTGTTTTCTGCTTCCTTTCTCTCTTATTTTTCCGAAAGCAGACACTGCTACTAGACACTCGATGTTATCGTTTCCTGGCTGAGTCCCAACTTTAAACTAATGCAATATTAATGACGAAATACATTTGCCATCGACTCAGTAACATAGAGTAGGGTGGTGCTTGTGGCTGGAGTTTGGCAGTTGGATTTTGGGTGAGTTGCGAGTGGAAACCGAGAAAGGAAAGATGGGATGAGAAAGATGCGCCAATTCGTGCAATATAAGACTTGATCGGCATGGTGGTGGTACAGAATGCGGCAGTCCGGTATCTTACGGAATAAAACATGGGGGTTAAAAAAAGCCGGTCTGGCTCTTTGTCGGAAAATCCTCAGGTAACGTGTTCAGATTACCGTGTATTCGAGGTCTTATCGAGAACGTCAAACTATAACAACAGTACGACAAGTTCTTCTTTCCCTTCGCTACACATTTTGGCCAAAATTGCGTTGCTGGTGTTCTGTTTCTACCTTAAAAAACTCACCGGTTTCCATGACCACCTACACTTTTGTTTCTACAGGTTTCTGTGTCATACTTGGTCAAGTTGGGTAATAGTGCGTGATTTCAGGCTCTCTCCGCGAAGTAGATGAGTTCTGGGCTCTGCTGGGATATTACGTGGCATATAATGTAATTCCTCACCGACGTTTCGGGACGACCTATCGGTCCCGTCTTCAAGGGTCTATCGTGTGAAATCATCTCCAGACGTTTCGTCTGCTGCTTTGTGTAGCTGCTTGCTTTATTACTTGTCAATGCTGAAAATGAAATATTGCCTTACCGAGGTGACGTCAGCAGAGTGCGTTAGAGTCCAACCTTACGTCTCATAGCCATGATTGTTCACGCAATTCACAGTTTATCCACTTCTGCAAAGCATATCTGACCTCAAACGTTTTATCTGTAATTTCCTAGTCTGATACTACAGTAAGGTCACGACAACTGAACTGGAAATTGTACGGTTGTGGTCATTACACTGGTCACACTCTGTTTGTGTGAAGGTAGTCCACGTAACCTTCAAAAAGCACAAACAAGCCCCGGATCCTAACCAGTGTCGTGTGAATTGGGTGCAGGGAGCTCTTCCCTAATGGGTAGAACGGGCGGGGCATGAACCTGACTATTCACCTTCATCTAGGGTCGAGATTAAAAATGGGTGGAACTATACCTCGAATTCCCCCAGATACCCAGATGCCTTTATTGCATGCACAGTGACAAATGTACATTTTCTTCGACATTATAGTCTTTACGTCACTGTTACGCTCTATGTGCGCACCATGAACTCAAGACTGCTGGCAGATAGCAGTTTTAGAAAGATGCAGAAATTGATATAATAACAAAATGCACCAGGCCATGTTGCTCTTTGGAGGTAGAGTCCAGTTGAAATGTGATGGCACACGTTGACGCACGGGAAGGGAAATGAAGGGGAAAGTGGCGAATGGAGTGGGTAGCCAGTACCCTTCACACTACCTCGGAACATGGTGTATCCAGCATTACTATCACTGATGTGCACACCTCGGCTGTCAGTAGTCGGCTGCACTGACGCCCCCGCCGATTTAAATGGACTCGTCCGTTTCGCTGAAAGACGAAATCTGGTTTCTGCGCGTCTGCCATCACATTTAAAACGCAGTTTACAAGTAAATACACATACTTTCCCTGTGCTTAAACACAACGCTACACTGACACACTCCTTTCATTTTCAACTATCTACAGGTGAGCTACGAATTTCTTAAGTAAAGGTGCTTACTGCAGTGTTGACTCAGCTCACTTTCTCTTACCGACTGTAGTCGCCAAGCTGTATTTGTGCTACGCACTGCTACCAGTTGTGGCTGCTAATAAACAAACTTACAAAGGAATATGTTTAAAATTGTGTGTTTATATATGTCTGTATATACACATATGTGTTTACGTACGTGCATATGTATGTTTACTGTACATAAACATATATATGTACCAGATACCTTGCTCTTAATCACTGCTTTAGGAAGTCTAACGTCCGATATTCATCATCATCATCATCATCATCATAAACATCAAGGATTGGACCCTTTGATCCGTTCCGTCTCCACAATTACAACTAATTTCTCCAACGTTTCTTCGGTCTTCCAATTGTCCTCCTTCCTTGTGGTTTGTAGTAGTATGATGTCAAAGGGATTTGGTTTTGTGGCATTCTTTGCAAGTGCTGAAACCAGTTCCGTCTGTATTCATCTATCTTGTTTAATATGCCTGTAATCTGTAGTTCGCGGAGTATGTAGTCGTTTGTCTTGTGGTCATAAAGGGTGTAGCCTGCCAGAGGTCCGATATTCCTTGTACTTGTACTAATTCAGACAGTTACCTTGATATTCACTGCACCTTCTTTTACTTTAAGAATTAATGTTAAGTCCTGACATGGATACTTCTAAACATTGTCATTACGGTCGTTGCTTTTATAAAACGTAATTTGTTTAACCCTGATTTCTTAAACCAAGTGTTATGACCTGTTTAACATCTGCACATAATGCTTGCCTCTTCTTCATGTGAAGTCCTACCTTTGTTTTAAAAGGGTGTGAAACTTGGTACTTTACAAGAAAGGAACAGAATACACGTAAATTGGAGAGTCTTAAGAGAAAAGAGTAAGGAAAGGAACATCTGTAACGAAAGAGAGAAAAGAACACGAAACTGGAAAAAAAATTACGTAATGGAGAGTTTTGTAGTACTTTTCACCAAATATTATTGGGTAATTATAAGCAATAAAAATGGATGAACTTAAGTGGAAGATACTAAAAGCTTAAGGACCTTCACTCGGGAAACATAAGAAAAGGAAAACTCTGGGATCTAATAGCAGATGTTAGAGGAAAATAAAATGCTTCCGTAAAACAGACGGTATGAGAATAGACGTGGCATGACACAAAGTGATCAGAATCAACTTCTCGTGATAATTGTAGTGTAAAACTTCTACACACATAATGTCATTGAAATCCGCACACACAGACAAATGAATCCTTCCAATTGCTTGTTTACTACGTCCAGTTTATACCAACGTATGGTTCACATTTTCCCCCACAATGCTTGACGCCAGCAAAACACTTCGAACTACACGTGCTCTATTTTGCATGCACTTTCACCACCGAAACAATCTGACATGACGTTACAGGTGGCGTATACACGGCTTACGGGCGCTCAGGGTGGAATCCAAGAACCGTGTTCCATATTTTTCAAAACTTGACAGGAATGTCGGAGTTTAGAAGCACGCGACATACGTTGATATGTTTCCTTTTCCTTTTCCTGACATTTTTAAAACAGAAAAAAAACGTAAAGAACAAGTCTGTACCTTATTTCAGGCGTAATGCCTTCCTCTGCCCCTTCTGACCTGTGCGGTAGCCCACAGGGACCAGGCTGGTTGCCCGTGGTCGATACCAGTTTGCTGTCCTAACAATTCCACAGTTTTACTTCTACCTGTCGCACTAAACTTTAATAAAATTGTGTGCGCCACTCACCCACCTCCTTTACTGAAAACACATTTCTTGTCCACTGGATATGATTCATCAGACTGCCTAATCACATTTATGAAACTGTCTTGTTTTACTGTGGGTTAACTGAAGTAATAATACAACTGCCTGAGTGAGATAAACAGGAGAAGAGTTCTCTTGAAGACAAAGATTATTTGGTTTGTCATTCTGAATAATACCTGTTGTATTGCTTTCGAAAAAGAAAGTGTTCCTCCACAAACCCAAGCATTTTTTCTCCAAAAAAGTTCATTAGCTTAGGAACACAAGAGTTACAAATTAGGTAGGCCCTACTTAGAGGCCTAAATATTAGGCAGAACAGTAACACGAAAATTATCTTTGCGAGTGATAAAGCGCACATGAAAATAACAAAATTCTTGCATCTGTTATTTTAAAATCTGCTGTTTTTCTGTCTCCGATGTATAATGCATACAGATAATTGTTTCAAACAAAACAATATTTTTTTCTCTTTTTCTTTAGGGTATTGAATTTGGTCTCGCTTTCCCGACAGAATTTGGTCTCGCTTTCCCGACAGGATTTAGTCTCGCTTTCCCAACAGAATTTGGTCTCGCTTTCCCAGGGAAGAACATGGAATTGTTTTATTTGTAATACTCAGTAAGCACCATCGAAATAAGCTTATTACGTTCGACTGTACCTATTTACTTTCACCCCTACACATTGCGGTTAATTTCGTAACCACCCTCAGTGAGACATACGTGTTTACACATAGAAATGTTAAGACCAGTAGAGATTTTGCGCACTCTGTATTATTTAACTGCTAACACACTTTTCGTATAAATAAGTTTCAGATAGATTTATTGCTTTTGAGAAAGGCGTGCCAAGGTAGTACACGTAACTAAGACGAAGTAAATCAGCGAAGATGTAAATCTGCAGCGTGATGAAATATATTATTTCGGCTCCACACTAAGTAGGCAAAACACAGATCAGAAACAATGAAATGGACCTATCACGCGCGAAACAATGGGAGAGTATAACTGCACGAGAATTGTAGTGGTGAACCTACGGATGGCCTTGGCGTAGGTGGGAACATAACAATAAAACCGTTCTTACAAAAATGTGTAGAGAGAATGGGGACTCGATTTATCTGGGTTAAGACAGGGTCCAATAGGGTGCTACTGTGAACACGATAAAGAATTTTCGCGTCCTGGAAAAGACGGACAGTATGTTGACGAATTGAGTTGTTATTAAGTTTCCACGGATGGCATTTTTGCATATTAAATTATGTAAATATGCGATATTATTAAAGTAGATCCAAGAGCACTGGTTGTTTCTTGAACACATTTAAGGAAAACAGATTTTAAAAGCAAAAGTAAACATAAATTCTCAGGAGAAGGTCAGGTGATTTGGTATTTCAAAATTACTGGATATTTTCACTTCGGGTGTTTTAACTTGCAATGTGGTTGTTTTAAATTGTTTCGTAATGTGTGGGTGTTTTTTTAATATGTGTACTTGTATTTACTGTGTATTGTATTGTTTGTACTGTGTTTTATGTATTGCTTCGCTTACATATATTTATTCTTGTTTGTTTTGTCTGTACTAGTGTAGGGACTACTGCCACCGAGAGACAACTCAATTGCAGTTAATAATAATAATAATAATAATAATAATAA
>Ga0123355_10004842_pt1 | contig 19589 bp, 16 predicted proteins | sample TergutEmb28metaG_3_FD_89872 | JGI IMG/M metagenome (GOLD analysis project Ga0123355, IMG submission 89872) | Embiratermes neotenicus P1 segment gut microbial communities from Petit-Saut dam, French Guiana - Emb289 P1 | ecosystem: Host-associated > Arthropoda: Insects > Digestive system > Gut ...
AGACGGGCCCGGTCGAGGCGGCCCTTACATCCTCGAGCTTGTGAGCCGAGATCGTGGACAGAATGTAGGCCGTCCCGGCATTCCCGGCGGCACGCGCCGCGACCACTTCACCGCCGGGATGCATCAGCCGGCTATAGCCAACCGGGGCCAGCAGGAATGGCACGGCAAGGTCAAACCCCAGCGCGCTCGTGCGCAGATTGCACTCGGCCCCAGCGACTGCACAGCGCGGGCGGAAGGTTACATCTTCCCAGACGCGGCGATTCTCGCGCAGCGTGACTTCGCCCTCGGCGCCGCCGTCGAGGTAATCGAACACCGATTTCGGAATTCGCCGCCGCGCCACGGGACGAAGATCTTCAATCGAGACCACGCGCGGCGACTCGACCGCACGATTCCGCTTTGGCTGCGCTCCTGGCATCAGGGGTGGCTAGGATTCCGATAGATAGTATCATCCAATGGACAGGCTTACCTCGCCTCTTCTCGCATCGTCTCCTTTATTCTCAACGCTCATACACGTCTCGCATTACCTCGCGTTGCCCTGTTTCGCCCTGCGGTCAGAATCGGGCAGAAAAGTGCAATCGCGTTGGGCCGAGCCGCTACGCCGTTCGGTTCCGAGGCTAGAGAATGCGGGTGCCGAGTTTGTCCTAAAGCGGGCATCGCCGTTCCTGCCACTTCAATGACACGGCCCGATTTCGCGCTAGAGTAAATCGTCACTCAGTCGGAGGCTTCATGCGGTGTACGGCATCGCTCGCCCTCGCCTCGGTTCTTCTCTCCCCTACTCTCAATCTCGCGGTACTGGCGGCTCTCGCGGCACCTCGAGCCGAGGCTACACGGGTGTTGCCCGCCCTGATGCGCAAGGCTTCCCCACCCGCTTGGGGGAGGTTCACTTCCTGCTGCGAGCGAAGAAGATCGCATCGAATTTCGCTTCGCGCTCCATCCTTGTCCAAGTCCCTGTCATCATTACAGACAATCCCGGAAACCACGTTCATGGTCTCACCCAATCCGACTTTCATCTGTTTGAAAATGGCAAGGAAGAGCCCGTTTCCGTTTTTGAAGAGATGAGCGCTTCCACTTCGAAGATCGTCTCCCCGGCCCAGCAGCCCAGCCGAAATCTCACGATCAGCGAAGACCAGCCCCGCACTATCGCTCCCGGCTCGCCACCTTTACAATTGCGCGATGCCGATTCCCTTTGCCGACCGCGCTGCCAAGGTCGAGGAGCACATCGAACGTCACTACGGCATTCGAGTCGTGACCCGGGATATCCCGGACCCGCTCACGGGAGATCTCAATGGCGAAGAGATTGATATCGACTTTGCCGTGACCGCCGAGCAGAAGCTATTTCTTCTCGGCCATCTTTTTGGCCATACCGTGCAGTGGAATACGAATCCCGGCGCATTCGACATTGGCCAGCGGTACAAGCCTCCAGTGGACGAGAAATTGTTTCCCGCCGTACTTGCCTACGAAGGCGAAGCTGCTAGTTACGGCCTGGCGCTGATGCACGAGATAGGAATTACCGACGTGGATCAGTGGTTCTCCAATTACACTGCGGCCGATCAAAGGTATTTGCTGCATTTCTATCGCACCGGAGACAAGGGCGATTTTCGCGAGTTCTGGCGCGAACACGCGAAGCTGGTGGAACTGAAGGCGATTCCGAAGTTCGTGCCGCGGAAGCGCGTGTTTCGCATGGACGGCGTGGTGATCTGAGGAGCGGTCGCGCGATTCGTCATTACAGACACATTTTGATTCCCGAATCCGCTGCTCCAGCCAGAAAGACGGCCTTTTCGTTTGATAGGTCTTTCGCAGGCTGACATTGCGACGTTAGCCGCGGTACGCTCCTAAGTTCCCAGACTTGTTCTGTAGATGAGGTCGACGCGACGACCGTCTGATTTTGCGGCGGCGGGGGAAGGATTCTAAGTGCTAGAATTTGGCGGTGGTGCGGGACAGATTCGAGCGGTTCCTGAAGAATGTTGCTTTGGCGCTTGGTGAGTCCATCGTGGAAGACGCCGAGTTCTGGGCAATCGTGATCCCGCTTCTAGTCTGTTGTTGTATTCTCTTCGCGATTGGGATGGTTCTCTACGAAGTTGTTCTCGATGTGCATGCGTCTACGAAAGCCACACTCGATTTACTTTCCATCAACCCCGACAAATGGATTCCGCGCTGACAGTCTACGCAAGCGCGCGGAACGATCTTCTTCGGCACTCGGTCAGGCATCATTCGGCAGGCTGTCCGTCGTTGTATCGTACTGTGGAGATGAAAGTCAATGAGCAAACCACAAGAGGCAACGATTCACGAAAGCGAAACGCGGTTCCGTTTGGTTGCAAACACGGCACCCGTGATGGTGTGGATGACCGGGGCGGACCAAAAGCCCACCTATTTCAATCAGCTTTGGCTAGACTTCACCGGTCTCTCAGAGAATGATCTTCTGAATGGGCTGGCCGAGATTGTCCATCCGGAGGACTACCAAAAGTGTCACGATCATTATTGCCGGGAGTTCGATCAGAGGCACCCCTTCAGAAAAGAATGCCGACTGCGAAGGCGCGATGGCGAATACCGCTGGATACTCGATATCGGAGTGCCGAGATTTCATGAAGATGGCTCGTTTGCTGGTTATATAGGCTCTTGCGTTGACGTTACTGAGTACAAACTCGCCGAAGAAGCTCTTGCCAACACGGGGCGCAGATTGATTCAAGCCCACGAGGAAGAACGCACCCGGATTGCCAGAGAGCTGCACGACGACATCGGTCAACGCTTGTCTCTACTCGCCGTGGGACTTGATCAACTACGGCAACGAGTTGAGCAGCCGACCCCAGAACTCCTGAACCATGTTGCTGAATTGCTGAAGCAAACAACGGCTCTAACGACCGACGTCCAAAACATGTCGCACACTTTACACTCTTCGAAAATACAAATGCTGGGCCTAGTGGAAGCCATCAAAAGCGCCTGCTACGAGTTCGGTCAGCAACACGACATGGAGGTCGAGTTCCGGAGCAAGGATTCATATTTGCCCTTGCCATCTGACAGTTCGCTTACCCTTTTCCGAGTTTTGCAGGAGGCCTTGCGAAATGCGGGCAAACACAGCGGGGTAAAGCATGTCGAGGTGAAGTTACGCAAAACCCGTGGGGCAATTCATCTTAGCGTTAGCGATTCAGGAAGAGGGTTTGACCTTAACTCCGCCTTGCAAGGTCGAGGTCTTGGACTAACGAGCATGCAGGAACGGGTTCGACTGGTGAATGGAACCATCAGAATTCAATCAGAACCGAGGGGCGGAACGACAATCTCCGTGAGTGTGCCCTTCAAGTCGGAGCACCATCCCGAACGGGTTGCAGGGTAGTCCAAGGCCGAAGCAATGTCTCCATAGCGGCTGCTGTTCCGATGCTGGAGATCATGCAAGAGGGCAATGTATAGGAATTTCCATTCACCAAACTCGCCCAAACGTGGATCATGGCCAACAATGCCGATTACGACGAACGAAATGGCCAGAATGCGCGGAACGAAAAAGCACTCACCCCGGAAGTCATTGGCTCAAGTATAAAGCACGGAAAGCCTGCACCCTAGGAACTTTGCCAACTGGCTATGCAACTGAAGAAATTGATCGAGTCTGAGGCTCCTCTCGCACTCTCCTTTCCTCAGACGATGGGGCACTGGTAGCGGACTGTCTCGCAACATTCTCCAGCCATGCTCCTGCCCTCAAGAAGATTCGGCTGCACTCGAACGGTGCACGACCAGACACTGTGCAATGCGAGTAATAACAAGCAGTTGGCATGGTTTTCACAAACGGCCGCAGGCCCGACGAGAGGCATCCGGAATCGATAAACAGACCGCGCACCAGCCACCGGGCGGCCACAACGGATGGCGCGGGACCATATTCTTGTTTTGTTCGCTGTCAATTTGGGTCGCTATGCTATGGCGGTTGAAATAATGGCACAATGGAAGAGGTAAAATGGGATGAGTTCGCGGCACAAGTCGGAATACTGAAGCGGCCATCCTCTCACGCATAATTCAAGTTGAAGAGGGCGACCTATCGCAGAGCGCAGTCGAATATTTGTTGTCGGTTCGTTTTTGGGGAATACGATATAGCTCGCATGAACCAGCTCTTGGAAACTGCTCAGCCAGGTAAACTGACTTCCGAACAGCAGGCTGAACTTGATAGCAATCTCTACGTGAGCAATTTGCTCGCGACTATGCAGTCAAAGGGACGCCGCGCCCGGAAGCACGGGTTGTTACAGCCCCTGTGAAAGTTGCCACCCTGACTCGGCAGCATGAGCAGCTGTTGGAGGAATTGTTGGAGCACGATCACGTTGAAATCGAGCGAATTGCCGTCGCCAAGGAGCTCGATGCGCCGCCAGTGCGAGAGGACGGGGATACCTTAATCATTCCAATTCTTGAACAAGTCGAAGTCGTTAGCGGCGATTGTTGCTGAAAGAGGAAGCCTGCGTCCGTCGAATACGTGAAACGCAACCCTATCAGGAGCGAGTGGTTGTCCGTAAGCAAGAGGCGGTTATCACACGACTTCCTGCTGACACAAACCAGGTCGCATCTGGAGCGGCCAACCAACCAGTAGAAGGAGATGTGAGGACTTATGGCAGACTGGGAAAAAGTAGTAACTGCATACGACACTGTGGACAAGGCCAAGGCGGCATTGAACGTTCTGAAAACCTCAGGTATCGACACCTCCAATGCTAGCCTCTTGGATCGTAGCACGTTAGGTTCGACGAGCGATTTCACTAATGTGGGATTGTGGCGGCGTCTGTTTGGTGAGAATGTCTGGGACCACGAGGCGACTGTGTATGGTGACACCCTCAGAAAGGGGGGCGCACTGCTTGCTGTTCGTGTTCCCAAGGAGCAGGTTGCCAAAGTAATGTCGATCCTGGACGTGCACAAACCACTGGACGTTCATGAAACCGCGGCCAGGATCGGGGCCGAGGTTCCCATCGAGGCCAAGGCGTTGGTTACTCCACCGGTAGCCGACCCAGCCGCAGCTGCCGATAACGATGAAGTGCTTCGTCTTGCGGAAGAGCAGGTGAATGTTGGCAAGCGGATGTTCGAGACTGGAACCACCCGCATTCGGCGCTTTGTAACCGAACGGCCGGTGGAGGCGCAGGTCAATCTGCACGAAGAGCACGGAAAAGTGGTTCGCCGCGCGATCATGGATCCCAACTACACCGCGGATATTGACTGGAGCGATCAGGAATACACAGTCACAGAGACCGCCGAGGAGGCCGTTGTGAGCAAGACGGCGCGCGTGGTTGAGGAAGTCGCGATTGGCAAGGAAGGTACCGATCGCGTTGAAACTGTTCGTGATACGGTACGACGCCAACAGGTGGAAGTCGAAAAAACTGACGCTACAAAGAAACGAGCCAGCTAAGCTAAACTAGATAAGGTGCGCAACGCTCACAACGGATCATGAACATTCGATGGTCATTTTCGAAGGAGCTAAGGTAAGTGCGTGCTGGCGAGGCGCTACCGCCAGCACGCTTTTTTGCTCTCCGGACATGTCCCATACTAGATTGCCGTCAGAAAGTCGTGCTGATGTGCCGCTGAGGCCGTCAAAAAGAAGCGGAAACACGATAACAAAGCGTCCCTCGGGATAAGGAAGCTGTGATTGATTAGTCCTCACAACCTAAGATCTTTGTAAAACCGAGCAATCTTGCTGAAGCGTTCAATTTTGTGAGCTGGTCATGGAACCGAGCCATTGTGTTCTCATTGAACATGGGTCCCAGCACTGGTCCATTTTTAGGCGATTGTGTCGAGAGGCGGGCGCCAACCGCAACCTCGTGCCCGACGCATGGTATGCAGCCCTAGCTGTCGAGTCTGGCTGCGAGTAGATCACCCTTGATCGAGACTACGCGCGCTTCCCCCAGGGCTACGATGGCGTATTCCATCCTGACGGAGGAGCCGAGCACGGAGCGCAGCGATTCATTCCCACCTCTGAAGTCGTAACCTTCCCAAGGTCGCTTCAAACCTAGCCTTCGCCACTGCGCCGCGACGACAGCAGCAACTCATTCGTTTGGCGAATCAGCTCGGAACGTTCGACATCTCGATACTGTTTGGGAAGCAGGCTCTTGCTGGTGCACTCGAGGACCGCGACCAGATTTTGCAGATCGATTTCCGTCGGATAATACGGCGGGATGAAATCGTCCAGCGCGGCCTGCAAATCTGGCGCATCGACCGCGGGCTTGTTCGCGAGACTGCTGCGCATGTGGCTGCGCACCAGCACCGCCTCGATGTCTGCGCCCGACAAGCTGGGGGCGCGGTCGAGAAAAAACTTTTCCATGTCGGCAGGGAACGGTTTCATGCCAATCTTGCGCTGCATGGCGCGCAGCAGGGCGAGACGCTCTTCCGGGGTATCGGGATAGAACAGCGCGATGTGTTCCTCGGCGCGGCCCTGGCGCTTGAGATCCACGGGAAGCAGGTCGGGGCGGCAGGTGAGCAGAAACCAGATCACTTTGCCACGGTATTCCGTGTTGCCCATGAACTGGGCGATCTGCGCGAACACGCGATTGCCCACGCCGCTGTCGCCGGAGTTGGAGCGGTCGCCGAGTTGTGCGTCGGCCTCGTCGACAATGACAGCGATCGGGCTCATCGCCTTCAGCAGGCCTAGAACGCGCTCCAGATTGCCTTCCGTCACTCCCTGCCACATGCTGCGAAAATTCTTCAGCGTGACGGCAGGGATGCCGACCTCGCCAGCAAAGCAGGTGGTAATAAAGGTTTTGCCCGTACCCACGGGGCCGCAGATGACATAGCCCATCGGGAGGACGTCGGTGTTGCCGGCTCGAATTGCCGAAGCGGCGTCCTCGAGCTTGCGCTTTGCCTGATCGTTGCCGGCGACGAAGGAGAGATCGAAACGGCTCTGCACAAATTCGAGCAAGCCCCCGGACTCAGCTTCGATCAGATCCTTCTTGCGCTGCGAAAGAAACTTCAGCGTGAGTGGCTGCTGGTTCTCGATTGCGTGCGCGATCAGGCCCTGCAGTTGGACGCGCTTCAACCCCGCACCCAACTTGGCCAGAGACTCGTCGTTCACCTCGGAGCCGGCGGGCAACCCAGCAGACTTGAGTTGGACGCGAATGAAATCCAGCCGCTCCGCATAGTCCGGCAGAGGAATCGCGATCGAAGCAACCCCGGGATGCTGCACGATGCCCTGGTTGAGCTCGATTTGATTCTCCGAGATCAGGCAGATGGTGACATCGGCATGGAGAAAGGCGGCGTTGCGGGCCCAACGCTTGAGGATCACCAGAGAATTGCGATCTTCGGCCGACATGCCGGAGACATCGCCGGCCGGAGCAATCGTCTCGGCGAAGTCGATCACCAAGCCGATCTTCTTTCCGTCGGCAATCCGCAGGCGCAGATAATTGTCGAGCAGATTCAGCACCGCATCGGGATTGCGCGGCAGCCCGCCCTGCGAATAATTCGTGCCGTGAAAACTGTCGTAGCCTTCGAGTGCGCGCCGGAAATCGCTCTGCGTCGCGGGCGTGCCGAAGCTTAATCCGCCGCGGTCATAGTGCAGCACCAGGTCGCGCTGGCCGAAGAGGGCACGCGAAAGAAAATCGTCGAGGGCGACGAAGTTGGACCCGCCCGGCGGGTCGAGCGGCACCAAGTCACGCACGTTGCCGTAGAGCACGAACATGACGAACGAGCGTGAATAGTACTTCTCGCTAAGTTCCCGCGCCCATGGCGGCAGCGCGTCCAGGTACTTGCTTCTGTTCGGCGGACTGGTCGGCATGCTAGTTTGTGGTTCGCGTACGGGTCGGACCGGAAGAATTCGAAGTGTCGTCGAGCGACATCAGACCGTTCATGTCCGTCGACAGATCGCTAAAAATGGTTTCGACCTGCTGCACCGTTTGCTCGGTCTGCTCGACGTCGTGCACCAGGCTGTCGAGGCGATCGCTAACCTGCTGCGGGTCGCGCATTGTTACCGACTGATCGCGTACCAGCATCAACACGTCTTCCACGGCCGCCAGCTGAGCCTCAACAACCTTCCGGTTTTCGATGATCTTGTCGAACTTCTCCAGGCGCTTGTTCAGAATCTCGATGCGCTTCTGGTTGATCTCCTGCACGCGCTGCGGTTCGCTGCTTAAGGTTCTTTGGAGCGACACAATTTCGTGTTTGATCTCGTCCCGCCCGGTGCTCTTCAGGTATTGCTGCTGTTGCGAAACCGCTAAAAGAAGCCGCGCGTAGCCGGTGAGCAGGCCCTGCAAGCTGGTATCGATCTGTTCGAGGAAGATCTGCGATTGCGAGGAAAGCTGCGCGAAGTTGGAGCGGATCGAACCGCATACTTGAGCGCAATGCACGTAACGGCTTTGCAGTTCCGGCGACAGGTTCTGCAGCATCCCGAGCAGCTTTTGCTGCTGCTTGGCTTGCTCGTCGGCAAGACGCCAGGAACGAACCAGCCGCCGGAAACGCCAGTTCTGCGGCACAATCGCGAGGTAAATCAGTTCGAGGCCAGCGGCCAGAAGAATCGGCAAGGCACTGACGCTGATCAGGGCAAACGCCGCCGCACCTGCCAGTGCGATCAGGTTGTACTGCAGGAGAAACGCAGCCTTGACGAAATTGATGTCGTCGGCGGGCGGCTGCACTTTCGCCGGATCCTGGAGGCCGAGAGCCATCTAGACACTCACCCGCACCTGTCCGCTGCCAGGCGCTTTGCGCAAGCGGCTGAGAACGTAGTTCTGCAAATCGTGAAACTCGTTGCGCTGCTTGAGACTGAGGTCGCGCGGACGGTCAAAGGGCACCTGCACGTCTTCCACGATGGTTCCGGGATGCGCGCTCATAATGAAGATTCGGTCCGCCAAATAAATCGCTTCTTCGACATCATGCGTGACGAACAAGATGGTGCTGGCTGTCTCGTCCCACACTTTTAGCAGGAGTTGCTGCATCTCACCGCGCGTCTGTGCATCGAGCGCACCGAAAGGCTCGTCCATCAGAATGACCGACGGACGCAGCGCCAAGGTGCGTGCAATCGCCACTCGCTGCTGCATGCCCCCAGAAAGCGTCTCGGGATAGGCGTTTTCAAAACCGCTTAACCCGATTGCCTGGATCAACTGAGCCACCGTTTCCCGGCGCTTGTCCTCCGGGACGCCATTGATCTTCAGGCCGTAGGCTATGTTACCAGCCACCGTCAGCCAAGGGAATGAAGTGTACTTCTGAAAAACCATGCCCCGGTCCTTGCCGGGGCCATGCACGGGCTGCTCGTTCACAATGACTTCGCCGCTATCGGCGCGGTCGAGGCCGGCAATCAGGCGAAGCAGTGTCGACTTGCCGCAGCCGGAGGGGCCAAGCAGCACGCGGAACTCGCCGATGTCGCGGCCCGCAGGCGAGAAGGCATCTTCGATTTCGAAGTTGATGTTTTCGAGCGCGTGGACGGATTCGCCCTTGCTGCCGGCAAATGTGCGGCTGACGTTGCGCACCGTGATTTTCGCTTTCTTGGTATCGTTCATGGTTGCGCCCCGGTTTGTTGCGCCGCATGCTTGGCCGCCTTAAGGTGGGACGTGGCGCTGGCCACGGCTGCGCCGCTTCCCGAAAGAGTTGCGGCGGCCCGGCGCCAGGGGAACAGTCGGCGCTCGAGAAACGTCAGCAGGAAGCGGAATAAGAATGCCGCTACGCCGATGGCGATGATGCCGGCGTAGACGCGGTCGAAATCAAGCACTTTGCGGGCGGCTTCGACCATGTATCCGACGCCTTTGCGCGCATTGAGCATTTCCGCCAGGATGACGTAGGTCCAGCCGATGTCATAGAGAATTCGGAAGGAGGAAAAAATCGCCGGGAACGAGGCGCGGAATAATAGCCACAGCGCCTGCCGCTGGCTGGCTCCGAGCGTGTAGGCGGTTTCGAGCAGGGCGTTGTCGACACGGTTGACTTCTTCCACCACCACCGCGAGCAGGTAGAAAAACATTCCGAACCAGAGGAAGGCGATTTTTTCGGTCTCGTCGATTCCGAACAGCGCGATGAAGGCCGGGAGAAAGGCAGTGAGCGGCATGGCGCGCATGGGAGCCGCGATGGGATTGATCAGTTCAAAAAGCCAACGGTAGCTCGACATTAGAACGCCGAGTGGTATGGCGATCACCGAGCACCAGAGAAATGCTTGCGCGATGCGCCACCAACTCATGAAGACATTGCCCAACAGGTCGTAGTCGGTCCAGAGCATGCCGAAAGCGCGGATCACGCCCATGGGCCGGGGAAGCAGCGAGACATGCGGGCCCTGCCAGTAGGGAACGAGAATCCAGAGCACAATGATGACGCCCCAGGCGATGAACGGCCCTGCCCATCGGACCCAGGGCTCGACTTCTTGGCGGATGGTGAACCACTTGTTCATGGTGAGTGGATGCGTTATGTTCGGCCTGCCGCGGGTTGCACTCCACGCCAGATCCGTCGCCCCGCCATTCTTTGGTCCGCTGCGGGACTGTTCCTATTTTTCGATCAACCTTACCCACGGCTTCGCCCGTGGGCTAATTGTTTCGCTGCTTCGCGGCTCTTATGAGGCCAGCGCGAATCAACTCGGGTTGGCGTACACCTTGATATCGGTGCGGCGGTTCTTTTCGCGGCCCTCTGGAGTCGTGTTCGAGTCGATCGGCCGGTCGGGGCCGTTGCCCGCGGTGCGCAGACGGGACGCGGGGAATCCGTATTTCTCCATCAGATAGTTCTTTACTTCATCGGCGCGCGCGTGTGAGAGCGTGATGTTGTACGGACGCGAGCCGGTGGAATCGGTGTTGCCCTCGATGTCGACCACGGTGTTCTCATAGGCCCGCATGGTGCCGGCTAGTTCGTCGACGATGGCGCGCGAGTCCATGCTCATATGCGAAGAGCTGGGATCGAAGTAAATCGAGCGGTGTTGCGTGGCGATCGGAGTGGCTCCCGCCGGCGGTTGCTTGTACTCGATGGGAGCTTCGCTGGACGCCATGGAGAAGCTGTCGGAGAGCTTTTCGATGTAGCGCCGATCCAGGCTGTCTTCCGGATTGAAGGTGTGCTTGAGAATGCGCAAGTCGCGGTACATATCCTGCGCCATGCTTACGATGTTGTCGTAGTCCGGGTTTGAACCGGGTGAGCCCATGAACGAACGGTTGTCGGCGTAGTCCGCGAGCTTCACGCCGCCGAGCATCGTCTTGGCAAGATCGGATGGAATGTTGAAGTCCTTCACTGTTCCGATCAGGTTGAAGGCGCGATCCGGTTGCTGCTTGATGAACTCCACGCCCTCCAGCCAGCCTTGCGCGAATTTCAATAGGGTCTGCGGATGCTTGGCGGAGAAATCATCGCTGACGACGAGAATGTCGGCGATCAGCCGATTGGCAATTCGCGTGTCGTAGATCTTCTTCGCGCCAGGGCGCTTGGAGACTGCGTCGCTCATGTCAGGATCCCAGGCGACGGCGGCGTCGACCTTCTCCTGCGCGAACAGGGTGGCCGGCTCAATGCCGTCCTTGGTGTGAACCGCTCTATTGAAGATCTCCTGGCGCTGGGCCGTGCCCAGGCCGCTGGTCTTCAGGCCGTTGTAGAGCAGGAAATGAGACGGAGTGTAGGGAGCGAAAGCCACCGTCTTGCCGGCAAGATCCTCGATGCTGTTGACACCCTGCTTGCCGATCACGCCGTCAGCGCCGCGCGACCAGTCGACCATCAGGAAGGCGTGCGAGCCGAACCCTTTGTCTTTGAACTGGGCGTAGTCTTTGGCATAGACGTCGGCGGTGGTCAGCATGACGTCGACATTATCGGTGGCGAGAGCTGCCGCCCCCTCCGTCCAGTCGTCGATGATCTTGAAGGAAACTTTCAGGCCCTTCTTGCCGAAAATCGAGTCGGGCTGCGTGTCCAGTCCGCCGTTCGCCACCAAGCCTGCGGCGCATCCGACCCAGACGTTGACGCGTACCCGCACTTCGGGCTCGCTGCTGCTGGCCGACGCCGGAATCAGCAGTGGCTTGGAAGCATCGACGGTTTCGCCGCTGCTTGCCAAACCCTTGCTGCCCGGCCTCATTTTGCCGACATCGATGAATCCGTAACGGTTCAGGGTGTAACCCAAAAGGGCTACGCCGATGAGAAATATGAGGACCCACCCACCGCGTTCGATTTTGACTGCCATAATCCCACCCTCCCCCGAGTCGGGTCGGCTGCAGCCACTCACTCTCAGCGGCTGAAAGCCCCCATCCATACTGGTTGGCGCGGCTTGAAGCCAGCGTCCTTTCAAATCATTTCGCCCTTCGAATCGTTCGCCTGCCTGCGGCTTCGACGGACGAAACCCGTCCGTCCCCACACCGGCTATGAGGTCTTCTGCGCTTCTTTCGCCGCGATGGTTTTCTCTGCGGTTGTCGCGGCTTCCGGGGCGGCCAGGCCCATTTCGATCTTGAACTGTTTGACCAGTTCGTTGGCCTGGATCTTTTCCGCCTCGTCTTCGATCTTGACCCGCTGCTGGTCGACGTTGCTCAGGGCCATATCCATGCGGGCTTCGTTGACGGCCGTCATCTCTTCGATCTTGCGCACCATCTCGTCGTGCGTCTGGCTGATGCCGGCGACTTGGAACTGCTCCATGGCATCGGCAACCTTCTTCTGCCACTGCGCGCGGCGATAGTCGGCGATGGCGTTGAGCGCTTCCTGCGTCTTGCGCTCTTTCTCCCGCATGAAGGCCTGCTTCACAGTCATAGCCTTATCGAAGGCGGCGCGGGCCGTGGTGAGCTGCCCTTGCGTTCTCGCCAGTGCGCCCTTTAACTGTTCCAACTGCGTGGCAAAGGCGCCGGCGAGGTCGTCGCGATTCGCCTGAATCGCAGCCTTGACCTTGGCGGTCAGGTTGGCCATATCGGTCTTGTACTTGGCTTCTTCTTTTTCGAGCAGCGTTACGTTGGCCTTTACCATGGCGATGCTCTCGTTCATGCGCGGCACCTGGTCGTTCATGTCGCGGATGTTCTGCTGCAGAATCAACTCAGGGTCCTCGGCGACTGAAATCAAGAAACCGACGAAAGACCGGATCATTCTGCTGAATCGTTGCCACATAAAACCCTCCTCGCTCAGGAACGCTGAGTGGCTTTCGCCGCGGGCGGAGCGGAGCTCACTTCACCCGTCGTGATTGGATTTTCGGCTACAAAATACCCGACCGCTTCGGCAATCCTTTTTTCTTCCTGCTGCTTTTTCAGACGCCAGCCGGTGAAGCGTTCTTTTTCGCGCGAAACGGCGTCGTTGTTCGACTGGATCCGGGCGCGCTGCTCGGTGACGTACTTGTCGATCTGCGCCTGGATTTCGGCATTTTCCTTTGCCTTTCGGCCTTCCAGCTCTTCAACGGCGCGCTGCTGCACACGTTCGTAAGTATCGAGAGCGCGGTCACGGCGGATGGCATCCTGAATCACATCCTTGACGTCGACTCCGGCGGCGTCCAGGGCCACCAGGATCGACGACTTCTTCACGTCCGAAGGCAGCGTCCGGATGTGCTCGCTTTCGAGCATGTGCGAAACTTTGAAGATGGAATATTCCTTGGGAGGCGGGGGGATTTCGGCCGCCTTGTAGATCTCCTCGAATGACGTGGGATCGGAAACCGGAGTGGTGAACTGCGGCTCAGGCGCGATGGTGGCGGCGATTTCGGCGACGCTCTGCGCCGCCGATTTTTCGGCGGCGGGCCCGTCCGGCTTCGCCGAAGCCTGCTCGGTTGCCCCGCCGTCGACGGAAACGATGTAGTTGTACCACTTCTTCGACATACGCTCTCCTCGCCGCGTAAGCCCTAACCGGGAGTCCAAGGGGATGAACTTTGTGACCCAGAAAGGTAATTCCCTCGATCTGGCTTGTCAATTGCTTTCACGGACTTCTGAGCCGCCAGTTGCCGGCATCCGTGCGTCCCTTGAGCCTCTCCCGCTCATTAATTCTGCGTGCAACCGTGACTACTGTAGTCACGCGAAACCAGCTGAGCAATTCAGCTAGAATGAGCGTCTTTACTGTTCAAAATGAGCGTTCAATTTGAACGATACTTTCGGGAAAGGACTGACTGTGCCTCCTGACGAGTTGGCATCGCTGTTAAGCCGCGTGGTAGAAACCAAAGCCGATTACGACGTCCGTCTGCTGGCGCAGCAATTGGGGACGCACTACCGCTCGCTCATGTACTGGCTGCGCGGAGAGCGGCAGATCCCGGCGTATTTACTGCCCAAAATGTGTTTGCTGCTGAACAACTACGAAGCGCTCGATTTTCTGGAGCGGCAGGCGGGACGCGTCGCCTTCAAGTTGCCCGGGCCGGACAACACGCTGGAGAAAGAGTTGGTGGCGATCTCGAATCTGATCCGCGAAGTCGGCGAGGCGCTCGAGAGCATCGGAGACACGCTGGCGGATGGCGTTGTCGAAGAGAGCGAGCTGAAGCATACGATTCCCAAACTTGAGGCGGTCATCCGCGAGTGCGCGACGTTGAAGTATCTGCTCGAAGAGCTCTCGCGGAAGAAGATCAAGAAGAAGACGCGCTAGCTTCGAAGCCGGGCGTAGCAGGCTCGGGCCGGTGAATCCGCCGGCTGAGGGCGTCCGCGAAGCCAGGCAGGCGCTCAGCGAGCGCGCTATGCAACAGGCGAACGGGAATTGCATCAACGCGGCGAAGCTGCCCGGAGTGCAGGCCAACCTCTGTTCCGGCTGATTCGCACCCTGAATCTGAGAGCCAAGCGACAGCGGTCAGGGCCCGACCCCCACGTTTCATCGGCGCGAGGAAGTGCGCTGCCAACCCCTCCAGCACGCCGCGCGGCTGGAATGATGCTGGGCCGCTTTTCAACCCGGTGGCTTTCAGGAGAGCGCGCGCAAGCTCTTGCGCAGACGATCCGGTTCGCCAGGACCCAGGAAAGCCTCAACCGCCGCGTGGGTATTCGTCCACACCGGGACGGCACGACCGAGCAACTTTCTTCCTTTCGGAGTCAACTCGAGCCGGCGAGCTCGGCGGTCTTCGGGATCCGTCGTGATCCTGAGCAGGCCGCGGCGTTTGAGTGGTTTCAGAGCCGCCGTTAAAGTTGTCCGATCCATCGCGAGCAAGGTTGCGACTGCTCCCATGGCGGGGGCTTCGGGGCGGTTCAGAGACATCATGAGTGAGAACTGCCCGTTGGTCAGCCCGAGTGGGCGCAGTGCCTCGTCGAATCGGCGCGCCAGCGCTCGCGCCGCGCGCTGCACGTGGAGGCAGAGGCAAGAATCCCGGACGAGGATCGTGGTTTCGTAAGAAGCGCCTTCAGCTGTTGGCATTCGCAAATGAAGAATCTTTGCTATACTTCCATTCTAACGTTGATATCAACGTATTTGGAAACAAGTTTAAGCAAAAACGGGCCCTCATGCGCGGGCGGCGCAGCACAAGCCGTACCCCTATGGAGAAACCGATGAGCTCAAATCGACTCCCCGCAGTTGCCGTTCTGGTCCTCGCCCTCAGCATTCTCTTTGAAGCACGGGAAATACGCGCACAGGAAGCCAAAACCCAATATCCGCAGATGGCGCCCCTCGAGCAGTACCTGATGACGGACCGGAATGCCGAGATTGCCCTGGCGCGCACGGCCGCTCCCGAGTCCATCTCGCGCGACGCGACGGTCCTGGTTTTGGGAAGACGCGGCTACGAGACAGCCGTCGAAGGCAAAAATGGTTTTGTGTGCGTCGTCGAGCGCGGCTGGATGTCCCCGTCCGAGGCTCCGGAGTTCTGGAATCCCAAAATTCGGGGTCCGATCTGCTTTAATCCGCCGGCGGCGCGATCAGTTTTGCCGGTTACCTACAAGAGAACGGAAATGGTATTAGCGGGGAAAACCGAACCCGAGATCATTGAGGGCAACAAGGCAGCATTCGAAAAAGGGGAACTGCCACCCCTCGAACCCGGGGCCATGAGTTACATGATGTCGAAGGAAGCCTACCTCACCGATCATGACGGTCACAATTTAGCTCACCTGATGTTCTACGCACCTGCCCTGGACGGCAAGGATTGGGGAGCGGATCTGCCGAAATCACCGGTCATGCTGAATCCACAATTCAGGGGCGCGGAACCGATCGACGTGTTTGTTGTGTCCGTAGGCAGATGGTCCGATGGGACAGCCGCCCCGGTGATGTAGGCAGGCGTGCTGGGCATAGGGGCGCGGTTGCCCTGCGGCAACGCATTGCCGTGAACACCGGGATTGCGGTGTCGCCCTTCCAGGATATGGCTGCCCTGGCTTGCGTCAGTCCCTGGAACCGGCGTCTGGATATTCGATCGCCCGGATTTTGCCGTCGGGCATGCGCTCCAGCGTGGGGGCGTAACGGCCGAGCAGCTGCCGGCGCCACCACATGCCGGTAGCGCGCTTCTCGGCCATCGAGGTGAACCAGTATTGCCAGATCAGAACGCGAACCTGTTCGGGAGGGCCCTGCGGGAATGGATTGTTGGCAAAAAGCCGGAGTACGTCCTGGTTGTTGTTCGACAGCAGCAACACTGCTGTATTGGGCACGATGGGATATTCCCGCCACGAGCCCAGGGAAGCGAACCAGAGGTTCCAGTCAAAGCGTGGCTGGTAGGGTGCATAGATCCTGGGCGGCTCATTGAGATCTTGCGGTTTGTAACGAAAGCGGTAGGGCACCCAATTCTCGCCGTCGTTCGATCCCTGAAATTCGATCTCATATCGTCCGCGGGTCATCACAGCGAACAGGCCGTAGCGGTTGGCGACGCGGAACGGCTCGAGTGCGATCACTGGGGACATCGGCAGGTTAAAGCTCGTCAGCATGAGGGCGGTGGTGGCATAAAAGATCCAGGTCAGCAGGAAGGAACCGGCGGCCAGCGATACGATTCTCCAGGTGCGCTGGACGTAGACGCGCCAGGCGGGCAGAGCGCCTGGTGGCGCGCTCGTTCGATCCGTAGCTGCCAGGCTCGCTTTCCATTTTGCCGGCAGGAATCGCTCTGCGAAGCGATCGTCGAGCAGCAGTACGCCTAAAGCCAAAACCAGGTAATTGAGGAAGGTGTAATTCGCGGTGAGAATGACGCCGGCTTCCCATCCCGTCACGATGAAAAAGCAAACGATGCGCCAGCGTCGCGGCAGAAACAGCATCCAGACGATACCCAGTTCCAGAGCCAGCGTGGCAAATGCGGTGGCGGCGTGGAACCAGTGCGGCAGGTGCTGTATGTACCAGCCGATCCAGGTGGGCAGGGGTCCGTTCTGGTAGTACTCGTCCATCGCAGTGAAGTTGCGCCACTCGGGATCGCCGCTGAGAAGTTTGGCCATGCCCGACTCGAAATAGATCCGGAACCATTCCCACTGCAGCAGGAACAGACTGGCTCGCGATGGCGGGTGGGTTTGGCCGAAACCTGGCCGCAGGCCGGGAGGTGCAAAAAACAATGATATGAATCCGGCCTCGAGCAGCATGCCATCGGATTGATAACCGGAGAAATCCTGCGCAGCACTGACGAAGGAGAGAAAACAGAGGAAGCAGATGGCCAGCATGCCGCGTGGCCAGAAGTTGAGCATTACGAGCAGCGACGCGATCATTCCCGCCCAACAGATCGCATTCAGCATCGCCGGGCTGCTCGACCACCACAGCAGCGTGGGCGCGTACCACAGGCGTTCCCAGTGGCCGAGGGTTTCGGCGACGGCCCCAAGGAAACTGCCGGCGGGAAGGATTCCGTTTGGCCCGATGAGGCCGCGAATCTGAAAAACCAGTGAGAAGAAGGCAGAAAAGTAAATTGCGCCCAGCGCGCGAAGGAAGATCCATCGCGGGACCAGTCGGCGGAAACCCGCATCCGGAACAAAAAGCCAGCGGAACGCGGATCGCGGGGATAAAGGCATGACTCGCGCAGGAGAGGAATCAGAACGGATTCGATCGGTTCTCGATTCGCTCTCCGTCGCTACCATAGCAGGGCCTGCCGAGGAGTCAAGGCGGCCGGCCGGCCTCAGGGCGTCAGAGTGAAGGTGTCCTTCAGCTCGATTTTGTCGGAAGAGCTGCCGATCAGGATGGTGAACGGGCCGGGTTGGGCGTTCCAGTCTTTCTTCGCCACGTCGTAGTAAGAAAATGAGCGGCGATCGAGCCGGAGCGTGATGCGTCTGCTTTCACCGGGTTTCAGGTCGACCTTGGCAAATCCTTTCAGTTCCTTGACCGGTCGCGGCACACCGGGGTGCGGGTCCCCGACGTACAGCTCTGCCACCTCCGCACCCTCGCGACGGCCGGTGTTCTTCACGTCGAACGAAACCGTCACCGGGTGATCGGCGTTGCCGGATCTTGGCGTCACCGACAGGTTGCTGTACGCGAAGGTCGTATAGGAGAGACCAAATCCGAAGGGAAAAAGCGGCTTGGTTTCGGATTGGTCGAAGTAGCGATAGCCGAGGAACACGCCTTCGGAATATTGCACTCGCGACTCGCCCTTGGGGGGATAGTAGCTGTGGAACACCGGATTGTCTTCCCAGCGGCGCTCGAACGAGGCCGGGAGTTTGCCCGACGGGGAGTAGTCCCCAAAGACAATCTGCGCGAGCGCCGTGCCGCCTTCCTGGCCGGTATACCAGGTGTGCAGCACGACGGGGACCTTGTCGATCCATTGCGTCATGTCCACATTGCCGCCGGCGGTCAGGACGACAATCGTGTTCTTGTTGACGGCGCTGATCTTGCGGATCAGTTCGTCCTGCCCGCCCGGAAGCTCGAAGGTACGGTCTGCGCCTTCCCCCTCGGTTTTGGAATCGAAGCCGACGCAGACGATTACCGCGTCGGCCTTGGCCGCCAGGGCCCGGGTCTTGTTTCCGACAAAGGCATCGGCGCGAATGACTCCCATGCCGACGATGGCGCTGCCGACGTCGTCGAAGTATTCCAGGCGAACTTTGTAGGACCTTCCGGCCTCCAGGTGCCGGATTGCCGTCTCGAGCGTCTGCGATTGAGATTGCCAGTCGTCGATGATGCGGTCGTCATCGAGGTAGAGTCGAGCGCCATCGTCGGCCGAGGTGAAGAATTGATAGTCGGCGGATTCCTTGGGCGTGAAATAGCCGGTCCAGCGAGCCGAAAAATGATCCACCGGCTGTCCGGGCGCAAAGCTGCCCTCGCCCCAGTCGAAGTGCACGTGCGGATCGACGCGGCTGAGAGCCGGCGGTCCCTGGAGCTCCTGATTGCTGAAGTACTCCGCCTTGAGGCCGCTCCCGCCGCCCGGTTCGGTGGTGAATGGGGAGTTCTCGAAAACCTCGTCGAGAACCGGCAGGTCGACGTCGTACAACACGTTTACCCTGGTTCCGACGTGATCGCTGATGCCTTCAAGAAAACTCACGGAGCGGAAGGGTTTGGTCTCGGCGCTGCCTCCGCCGCTGATCACCGCAGGATAGGCGTTGGGCCCGATCACGGCGATGGTCTTCAACTTATTGTCGTCGAGCGGCAACAGGTTGCTCTGGTTCTTGAGCAGCACCATGCCGCCCCGGGCTCCCTCCAGCGCCACCTCGCGGCCTTCCTGGCTCAACAGCGGAATACTCGAGTCGGTTTGCGGGCGGTCAAAGAAGCCGAACGCGATCGCCGTCCGCAGGATCCTTCGGACTTTGTCGTCGATGGTGGCCATCGAGACCCTGCCGTCTTTGAGCGCTGGCAGCAGGGTGTCGTGATTCATGAAACTGGGTGACGGCATTTCCAGATCGAGGCCGCCGTTGGCAGCCGCCACGCCATCGTGCGTCGCTCCCCAATCGGACATGAGGATGCCGTTGAATCCC
>Ga0123355_10004843_pt1 | contig 19588 bp, 10 predicted proteins | sample TergutEmb28metaG_3_FD_89872 | JGI IMG/M metagenome (GOLD analysis project Ga0123355, IMG submission 89872) | Embiratermes neotenicus P1 segment gut microbial communities from Petit-Saut dam, French Guiana - Emb289 P1 | ecosystem: Host-associated > Arthropoda: Insects > Digestive system > Gut ...
GGCCATTATCTCCGTAACCGTTCAACTTTGGATATAGGTGTTTTGGGTTATATCGGTATACTTTAACATAAGGAACACTCTCCCGAAGTCTGGCACATTCCTCCTGGGACACCCTGTATATGCTGTAGTAGCAATACCGTGGGCAGTCCTTAATCTTTGTTCCTACTGCAGCCACCACATATGCACACGAATTTGAGAAGCCTCAAGGCTGAAATACCTTCACGACAATCTAGAGCACTCTGATTTGTGTGTTTGTGAATTTGGAGTCCATGAAGAACCTCCAGCTTTCGTCAAATTGTTTGCATTCATTACTCATTCCCTAACAGTTCGTAGGCATAATAGAGTACAATTTCCTTTAGACCTGATTCCGCAATGCAGCCTAATAGTGATGTATCAGTTTAATTATAATAGGACTGTGCAAGTTCCAAAGTCACATGTGTTCACATTAACACTGTTGTTACAATGGGTTAAAAGTTGTTTACATCTATTTTCTTTTTTCAGCTACTTTTTAACCCTTATCCTGCCAACGCGGAGAATATGGTGAGCTCTTAATAATACCAGAAACTGGCAGATGAGATTTAACTCGGCGTTTAAAGGGTTAAATTAAGACTTGTCGGATCACGGAGTCGCACACAACTTACCGTACCTCCACTAATCTACCGTGTGGATTTGCACGTAGGCTACATACTGCGTTCTGTGGGCAGCGCACCACGGCAGACGACCCGCACATACCGATGACAGTGTTACCTCATATCCCCTGCCATTTCCGGTGTACCACGGCACAAGGCGTGCACATACAGAGTGAATACTATAACTAGGTGTACGATGATTTCTGGGACCCACTGTATATCAACATACATACAGATCTGAGTTTACATTACTGAAAATCGACTGGCTATTCTACATTACATAACACATTACGCCTTTAAGAACCATTTTAATATCATCCTCCAATCTATAAATTGGTCTTCCAAGTTTTGCCTTTCTTTCGGGTTTCCCGACGAAAACCTGCTCATCCACCTTATTTTATCACCCAAACAATATTTGATGAGGACTATAAATTTGGATCTCCTTGTAATTCAGATTTACCCCCCCCCCATTTATTCTTCCCGATATCTTCCTCAGTAGCACCCTCGGCCTATGTCATTCACCTAACGTCTTACAATAAATTTCACAGCCATACAATACAACACAAAATAAACTTTCGACCTCTGTGTTTTAAGACAGCAGACAGGAAAAGAAAAAAATTCTAGACCAAATAGTGGCAGGCAATTAGAGAAATTAATCTGCTCTTAAATTCTCAGGCATGATGTTTTGATTCTTAGTATCATTCCCACATACTTGCCTTTCGCCACATTTGGATAGGATTTGTTAGGTAAGTTCATGCTGATATATTGTTCTGCCTCCTACAGCAAGGACATGAATATATGCTGAGTTTTCTCAACATATTCTTCTAAACCACCCGTCTTAAAGCAACAGATAAGGCTTCTGTGATTTTGTCCATATATAATATTTAGGTTTTCACCAAATAAATTAAAATTATCAACCCCAGAACCGATATGCCCCATTCAATGTCAACCCTATCTGGTTCACTTGTACATTCCTAACAGCGCATCACAACATACGACATCGTAACAAAGCAGACAACACACTTAAGTCGTCTTGTGTTTTTGTAGAGACCTACGATATAATCATGCTTAGCAGGCTTCATTGTATGAACCGCCGAGAGTTACTTTCTTCAGTAAGCAGATCACGTTTTCATGTTGATGTCCTTCATTTTTATGCATAAAATTAAGCGTGGATTGTTTCTTGGTATTAGAAAAGTTAACAGCTTCAGCAACAGGACTGCTGTAATTTAATGTAATCTCAGAGACACTCAACTGCGAACCGGCCCTGTAAAACATCGTGCTAAAATCGTGATGTCCCTACACGTCTCCAAATAATAGACGAAGGGCACATAAAATGTTATTTAAGACAGAAGACAGCCTTCCATATGCACTACTTCAATGTATAAGACGTATACGAAATGTGTTTTGTCTTGTGATTTAGGCTCCAGGAACAATTTTTCACGCGTCTTTTGAACTTTACAATGTGAATAAAATAAAGGAAAAGGAAACAAAAAAGACAAGAGGAAAGTTGGGACGAATAAAAGAGAGGAGATTAAAACAGTATATATACTGAGAATTTATTGAACAATTTGGACATACAACAGAAATACAAGAAGGTATATTTGTTACCCCAAAAACAGCAAGTAAATAATTCTGGTTATCGACAGCCGCAGTATTTTAGAATAATGAATTTCTAAGCTCAATACGGCAGCTAGAAATTTGTCCGGCTATCATATGGGGAACCTACCAGGTTCAACCTGCATATTATTGTCGCATTATTATGTTTGTATTAATGCGTTGGAGCCTGTTCTTTTTTCGTTGAATTTTGTTTTGTACTGAAATGAAATTCAGTACATTTACTAGCATATCATTTGCAAGTTACCAGAGTTAATTATGAGCTGTAATTAATAGATGGCTAGAATAAACACATATATTTCCACTGCAAAACAGACCACCCACCCAAATGCAATGGTCGCTAGTTCCACATCATTACCACTAATCCTTATTTATGTGTTCAATCCTTTGGTCCGTAATTTATGTGTTTAAACAGATCAAATACAGTAATAAAAGCTTTTACACATGCGTCGTTGAACAGTAATTGTCTTGGTTTTCATCGCGTTCAGATAGAAATTTTTGGGGTAATTATTATATTATGCGTATTGCAGACAAAGCAAAACTCTTGAACCTAAGATATAATAAAATATATAATTAATGTAGAGGACCAACTAGATGCAACAATAACAATTTATTTATCTTCCAATCAGCTCAACATGTTTCGGGAAATCTTTTTGCCCATCCTCAGGAGCGCAAGACTGTGATTTACAGCATGTGGTAAAATGAACCCAAATTGTTATCGGTCGGTGGTCTGGAGTGCGACGGCACGGACTTAGTCCGTGCCGTCGCACTCCCGGGAAAGGGACCCGGGAATTAAAGATGTTGGGGCCGGTCTGGGGAGTGCGCAAAATTTCGCCGTCACCGGGGTTCGAGCGCGGAGCGATACAGCTCCTAGCCAATCCCTGTACCGACTACGCTATTCCATCCTTTAAACTTTGTGACTCACAAAACACAAAATGGTACGCTGAAATAGTTTCGTAGATTTCTCCTTGTCAAGAATGTGCAGTTCATCGCTTTGTATACGCAGATGAAAATGCAGCCTTCAATACTTCAACACAAATGCATACTTCACCGTTATGTTGCGACGAAGAAAATAAAAGTACTGCGTTATCAGTTTCAACTGAAATATGCACAGGTCCATATGATCTAACATCCGAATTAACTTCACTCCTACAACATTTACATAACTGTCATTTCGTCACAGTAAACTGCTTGGGTAAGATTAAATACCGGCACACAAAAATTTGTTTCGTAAACAGGAAGGTAAAGAACTGGTTCCAGAGGAGCTTCTTAAAGCGCAGTCATATACAAGAAGAGAAATAAATTATTACCGTTTGAAATGCAGCAAGAAGAACTGGTCTCTGGAGTATTATAGATTATCCAAGTTTTCAATTACCTTTTTTCCCCCCTCTTTCAACGGCATATTACTAACAACATTTCGACCTGAATTGACTATAGGTTTAGTTATTCAAAGCAAAAGAGCTATCACATATTTATGCGTTTCTTCTAGTCGTTTCATTTTCGACCTGTTCTCTCATGAATAAAACATGCTATCATGACAGCAGCAGCTAGAATCGAGTTTCTTGAGGCCTGTTCACGCTCTCCTTTTAGATCACAGAGTCTTACATGCTGATAAAATTGTTAATGTTTTTACAAGGAGGCGACGTGGCACCCTGCAGGTGTCAAAAGCGCTGAGTACTGACCCTGTTTCCAGAATATGACGTCAAGAAATGATGCACGCTTGCACGGTTTACCAACCACTTCAAAAACATCATCCAGCACAAACATAAAAATAATTACTACTTAGCAGGGCGTCTCATGTCTTCAGGAATAATTACTATACTTCAGTTTCCTGTCTGGGAAAAGCTGAGATATTTGACAGAAAAATTAAATATTTTACTTAAACTGTAAAAGGATTAAATCGAACAAACTGTATAAATTATAAGTATCCCTAATCACGGCGTGTAAACTAATCTTTTAAAGATTAAGCAACGTGAAAGTAATTTTCCGTCTACCGCAGCCCGATTACACAAACAGCACTACGTTTTGAAGGTCCAAAGTTTCGCCTGTTTCTCTTTTGGTACGACAACATGTAGATGAAGATGAGTAAGGAGCACTGGTGTAATTACATTGCCAGAAGAAACAGAAGTACTCAGAGAAAAACTGTCCCAGTGTCACTTTGCCCACCCCATATGTCATATGGAATTTCACGAGGTCGAACTCAGGTATCCGCTGTGACAGGCCGGCGACTAACAGCCCGAGCCATGGCACGACACTTTGAGATTCGAATTATTTCTCGGGGTTCCTGCCGTACCGCGCAGAAAACACTCCCTATGGGTTACAGAAACCAGGAAGTTAGCGCTACATGGGGAAATAAGCCTTGTTTGGTCTAACGTGCACACACATAACACTTAAATACATGGCACGAGCTCCAGGTTTAGTAGCAATGTGTGTGTGTGTGTGTGTGTGTGTGTGTGTGTGTGTGATATGCCAGTCACAATCGTAAGCAGCCTTTCGATGACAAGCGTGATTTAATTAGCTTGCAGTGCAAGATGTCGATCAAAGAAATCAGCAGACTGCACATTGTCACCGCAGGAGTAAGCGATGGGAAACAGGCTATTAATAAAATTCTGCTGAACTGGCTATGCCATCCCATGTTTCGGTGATATTTAAAGAAGAGGAAACGACTCATAAAAACAGTGAGGCTACGTTTATTATCGGTTGAACTAGCGGCAGCCTTTGTCTCCTCGTCCTCACCATTCGTTACCCAGTCTGAATGTTGATTGTCGACTGACATGGTTCGAAGTTCCAGCTCAAAGGATCCATCCCCCGAAATTTATAACTAGCCTTGTCATAAACATACAAACAAATGTACATAGGGACAGTGAAAGAGAACCGTACGTATGTGGCCGACTTTGTCTACGTGATTTGTGTGCAAACTGTGAATCAAATCCCGTATCCTGTGTTTTATGTCAGCTGTACAACCACCAGCTCTCTGGCTGTCTGTCTAGCAGTCCTGTCATGGCAGCTTCCGTCCCCCACCCCCCTCCAAATTTTTAATATAAGACGCTCGTTTGTTATTTTAAAATTACTACTTGAATAAATATACACAATATACTGTCAATTGTATATGCGAACAAATGCACACACTACAATCACAAAATGTACATAAGTTTTAATATAAGACGCTGGTCTGTTATATTAAAATTACTACTTGAATAAATATACAGAGTAAACTGGCAATTGTATATGCGAAAAAAATGCACACACTACAATCATAAATTTTACATAAATTTTAATAACTACTACATGTTTCGGTACGAAGAAGCCATCCTCAGGGGGTCTCAAATAGAAAGGAGCACAAGCACCAATACATCAGCCTACAAATACGATGTAATATATTAAGATATTTAAAATGTTAAAATATAAAATGTAAGTACCATATTACAACGTTGTGGCCGTTGTGGTTATCATAATCCAGGCCAGAGTCCAACACAATAATCAGTTCAGTTGTCTTAACATTTTAATTAGAGGACGCTGAGGGAAATTGGCTTCTCAGCTAATTTACAATGATCGTGGGAATCCAAGCAAGAGAAATTAGAATATTAATTAATTACAAAATAGGAATACTTGAAACGGCAGCTGGATTTTTTGGTGCGTTCAAGAAATTGCGAAAAGCGACTTTTAGCTTTGTCATGTCTGTCGGCTCCCACTGGAAGAATTTTCACGAAATTTGATATTTTTCGACCATATGTCCAAAAATTCAAGTTTTATTAAAATCTGACAAGAATTACAGGTACTGTACGTGAAGAGCTAGTTATATTGAGGTTAATATCTCGCTCTATTCTTCTTAGAACGAAAAATGTTCCAGACAAAAGTTGTAGATAAAATCAAAACACACATATTATGTTAAATAATTTTTTTTTTTTTCGAAAATCGTGCAGTTTATGAGATATGTGGAAAAATATGACAATATAGCGCATGCGCATTGCACACTCACAATATGTAATACTTATTGCTTTTCCACTGCTACAGTGGTTGCACGAACGCGCTGCAATGTTACTTTTTACGTGCACTGCCTGTGTTGTCAGTACTACTTCCAAATTTGCTCTTCAGGCATATAGGTAAAGCAGTCCTATTACAGGCCCGGAGTGACCCAGAGGGTTCCAGGAAGTTAAGGTTCCCAGTTTATATGACAACGGCACAGGATGATGGTCAGCCTTACACACCGGCCGCCTTTACCCCCAGGAAATGCTCCTGGTACACATTTCTGTTGGAGGTTGAGTCGACCCCATAGTGCCATAGTGCGATCGGAAGGATTTTATTTCAATGAAAAATCCATTGACACTAGCTGGGATCGAACCAGCGACCATCCGATTTGTAGCACAGTACCTTAACCACTGTGCCACCGCGGTCCCCCCTTCAGGCATATACTAAATGATAAAATAAACGAAGATTAAATATGTGTGACACACAGCATGCATGAGGCATATGAAAAATCATACATCTATAAAACTGGAGAATTTAAGGGGAAGTCATAAATGGGGTGCCTACATACAGCCCTGTAGGACACGCTGACTTTTCTATAGACGAAGGCTGTACGTACTTTCGAAACGATTACACCGTGACGCAACGCCGCATCCCAGAACAACAGAATTTTCGGCTACACACACGTCATAATCGGTCACATGAAAAATTCCCATTTAAATAGTTATATGCAATGGTCCACATTAAACAGTTCGCATTATTAAAAAGTATTGTTAATAATTCCAAACGGAAAGAAACGCAAACGTGACTGCGTTACCTTTGTGAGAGTCCGTAAAAGCAAAGACAGTAATGGAGTGTTTTCTTGTGGGACATAATGCCGGGTTAAATGGCGAATACGAACAGTCACGAGTCTATATGGGCCCAAACCCCAAAAGAGTGGAATCCTCATCAACACCGCTATAAGAACCTAAAATCTCACAATGAATTATTATTATTATTATTATTATTATTATTCAACATAAACTGCTCTGTCTTTGAAACGAGACTAGAAAAAAACTTTTTGAATTGATATTATTATTTCCAGACCTTATTGCGGGCGTAATGTACACAGACACTGCAGATCAGTACAAACTACGCCGATCTCCACCAGAGGCCGGTGGATGGCCGATACAGACACAGTATGAACAAGAATTGGAAAAAGATGCTTTTGCGTTGTTGCGCGATATCCACTGGTGAAAATTCACCAACACTGTAGAAGTTCAACAGCCCAGAAACACCTGATTCTACATGTATCGCGGCAAAATCCTGAAATTTCAGACGAAAAAGAAATCCCATACAGATCTTTGTTAGATACTCGTATTACACATGTCTCTGTGGTATCCACATTCACCCCTGTCCGCGAATCCGCGGTCTCTCTGTGCATTAACTGTCTCTTGGTGCAGATACGTGTATACATAAGAAATCTCTATTACAGCTAAGATATTCACCACATATTTATGTTGGGTTAATTAAACGCTTCACCCTCAGATCTGTACACAGTATTGAGGGGGCCTGTTTAATTTAAACAGACTTATAAAGATATTGATACATTTACTAAGCACATAGATTTCCCACGTCATAGACCAATTATTTCATGAGAAAACTAAAAACATATTTCAAATATAATGCTGAACAGACATAACGATGAAGACAGACTAAGTTGCATTTTTTTCCACTACCGTTATTTACACTTAAGTTTATATTCACTTCCGTTTCACTTATGTCATCGTGTAAATATTTATTCAGAGTGGTTATGGGAATAATTTTGTAACTTGTCCTTGAACATGATGTACATACTTTCTGTGCAATAAACATAAGTATTAAAAAAAAAAAAGACTTGAACTTCCACATTTTGACCGAAGTTGTAAAGTTGGAGTTTTTCATTTCTTGTACAGTATGAGGGCAATCCAAACCAACTTTTAGCCCATTATTTGCGTAGACAGAAATAGTCTACAACAAATACTTGTTATTGTTGTTGTCGTCGTCGTCTAAACCTAATTACCGCGAAGGTAGTAATTCTCAATGCATCGGTTTTTTTGCAAGAAGAGACACCGCAATGATAAAATTTAGCCGCGACAACATTTACGTGAGAAATAGACAAAACAGACAGCATTTACGATGCGCCTCTGTTTATGGGAGCCAGCCCGTACAATTTTCCGCCTCCTCGGCACTAGAACGTGAATTAATTGCCAGCGGGCTAACACTATGTTTGAGACATGTATTATCTTGCCGCTGACACTTTTGTAAAAGTATCTTCCGTGTCAACAGCGACGTGTGCAAGAAGAAAATACATAACAATGGAAAAATTCCGACTCACAGGTTCAGCTTGGACACAAAGAAAATAAGAAAACTTTCATTCTAACTGACGAGAATTTGAAGTTATTAGCCCTCGAATGGAACCAAGCCCCAGAAAAGTTTGTACCAGTTGATTGTTAAATATCCCCAGCTCACAGTGCAACAAATTTTTTAAAACTGTATGTGTGTAAAATTGGAGCCGATATAGCTCCTTCCTCTAGTCTTTAAAACAAAGCACAGAAAACATTCTTGCAGTTAGTCTAAAAAAATCAGTATCCAATAGATTTCTTGATTCGGAAATCGTTATTTCCTTCGATGAGGCATGCTTCAGTTGACACACAAGTATAAACAGCCAGAGTAACATATATGCCTGTACCAAAAGTCCCCACGCAGTTCGTGAATTTCCATTGGATAACTAAAGTCGGAGTCTGGTGTGCAATGAGTGTGCGCTGATTGTGACCTCACAGACTTCCAGATTTTAATCCTTACAATTTTTTGAAGGTGGCACCAAAAGACAGAGTTTATATGAAGAGCCCACATTTTGCAAAGAACGTAGGACAGAATTAGAAGAAAGTGCGACGACTGCATAGAAACTGGAGACAAATACTTCGAGCTTTACCTTTTATATTAAAAGTTAAGTTGTGGTGCTGGAGAAGAACAGGCTCGAAATTGCTGGCGGATAAAATCTTCTTATGTGATAAAGCTCCCGTGACAGCTGCCATGCTCAAACATGATTAAAGGTAAATGTCTAATTTATCTAATGAAAATAAGAGCGTTTGTTTAATGTCAAGTTAATTAATAAGGGAGTTTGACGTTACTTTTTCTTTCTTTGCCTAAGAATGTTAACTTTCAGCTTTCAAGTTCTCATATACTGTATCCCTGATCAAAGCTGCCGGTAACACCTGCCTCGCTCCAAGTAGACGGAAACTCTTCTTTGTCTTCAAGAAATTCAGCGTTACCATTCGACATTTATTACGTAACAAGTACAGCGAGAAACTGATGCATATTTCTTCGTTGCTGCAAGTACAGAACATGGATGACCAAAACAGTCACAGTTCTATTATAATGCGACATTTGCGTTCTTATCGGACCTCACATTACACGTAGAAAATCGCGTAATAAGAATACGGCCAGATCATAAAAAAAGGTGCCCCGTCATCCAACCTTATGCTCGTATCTCTCACAATGGTGACTGAAATCTCGTATGAGCTAACATGCATATGCGAAAGCTCGCGTTATAAATACAGCGTTCACCTACTATACCAGTGTTTCTCAACCGCCGGTCCGCGGCCCGGTACCGGGCCCTGGCATAAATTATACCGGGCCGCGAGAGATTCTCCTGGAATTGATAACTAATTTAAATGTAACTTTATATTTGTCGACATGCCACACCGTACACATAATTGTACTAATACTCTTTATGATTAGGCCATAATTAATTATTAATATTTACGTTAGTTTAATGTATGGACTTAAAAAAACTGGAAAGTTACTGACGAGTAAATCTGTTGGGACTGGGCCCTCGTCTTATGAAAAAGAATTTACCGGGCCGCGGTCTCACGAAGGTTGAGAAACACTGTCCTATACAACAATCGCGTTTAGCCCATTCGCGTTAACGAAACGCGCGTTAACAGCAGAAATGACTTTGAAGTAGGCTACATGGGATGATGAAGTTAATCAACAGTGTTATTTTTCCAATGCAATTTACATTTACCTTCGTTAACGCACTCCAAGTACGCAAACACGTTAGTGAAAAATACCGTGTAAGAAAATATGAGTGCTATTAAACACGCAATGACAGCTACCAAACCTGTGTGTGTGTTTCATATCCGAGAATCCACAACGTACACCGTCACTTGAGACTCATTGAGGGGTCCTTGCTGTCAGTTGTGTTTCTTAACAAATTAAATCTAGTTTATTCCTAAACTTAACCAGGAGAGGTGACAGAACAATAATTTAAAACACTAGTTTTGTTTTGACAGAATATTTTTCACTCACAGTTGTATTTGCGACGTCTAGAACAGACAATGGCGGTACAAAGTTGCTGTTATAGTAACGGCTCTTACATATCGGATCATATCCGACTTGTATCTTATCTGTATTTTTCTCCGCCGAACCTCTAACTCAGTTCCAACTGTGAACCCTGCGGGCAAACTGAATTTCCATATCGTGAATTACACCAGCATTTATCTGGCTGAGTAAACAAACATAAGGAAAACAAGTATTCAGAAAGCATCTGCATCTCTTTATGAACAGACTGCGTTACCTCTCCCCTGTACTAAGGCCTCAGAAGAAGACTCAAGGATTTTGAGAATACAGCGTTCAACAAGTTCTCTCACTTTCTGCTTGCTCTTGGATTCGCCTCCAATTCTCCTTTACAATGCCGACGAGAAAGGGGGAAGACGGTACAAATCACCGGGGTCCTTCAGTCCGAAATGGGGCTCGGGGCCCGAACACGCCGCATATGTTTTCGTATTTGTCAGTTGTATTTTTCGATCGTACAAATTAACTCTTTCAGATCAAACCCAAGTCACTCTACAACTGAAAGTTACTCTTTCCGATTTCTTTTAAATATTTTTAGCCTGTCAGCTACTGGTGGAGGCCCGACACATATTTCACTGGGGCCCGAAGCCGCTCCTTTAACCCATATTAACCTTTCCACATCGCTTGACTATTGGGAAGCTTATCATGAGGTTACCATTACAATCATGGACCGCGGTAGCACAGCGGTTAAGGTGCTGTGCTACAAATCGGAAGGTCGCTGGTTCGATCCCAGTTGGTGTCAGTAGATTTTTCATTGACATAAAATCCTTCCCATCGTACTATGGCCCTGGCGTCGACTCAGCCTCTAACGGAAATGAGTAAGAAGGAGTATTTCCTGGGGGTAAAGGCGGCCGATGCGTAAGGCTGACAACCCACCACCATCCTATACCGTTGTCACGAAATCTGGGAACCTTAACTTCCTGGAATCCTCTGGGCCTGTCCAGGCCTGTAACGGGATTGCTTTACCTTTTACCGTTACAAACATTCCTACAAATAAGGGCACTTGAAGACAAGAGGCGAGCATAGAAAATAAGCCGGAAAGGAAGCGAAACTATTCAACTTAGAGATGAAGGGGGGTTGGCCATTACACTTCTCTCCGTGGCGTCACCTGAACTTAAAAATCTTATACATGTAGTAGATAAAAAATGGTGGGCCGGGCTAGAGTATTCGGAGTAGCGACTCGCTAAGGCTGGACGGTCCGGGGATGGAATCCCGGTATGGGCGAGATGTGCCGAACCCGTAGAGACCGGCCCAGCCAAAAACCCAGCAACTGTACAATAAGTACCTGGTCTTTCCCGGGTGTAAAGCGGCCGAAGCGTGGGGCAATGCATCCACCCTCAAAGAGCGCCGTGGTTAAAGAAAGAGTAAAGCTATCTTTCTACTCCCCCACTGCACTTTCATGACGGGTTGTAGAGTAAGCTCTGTCTACCTTCGGATAAAACCTGCTGAAATTATTTTCTCGATTCTTTCGTACACAGTTGTCCCTTTGGGCTCATCGCCATTCACCGACTGACACCACTGATATGAACTGGTGGTCAGCATAGCGTTGTTATTAACGCTTTGCTAAACTGCAAAGAAAGCGCAGTGAATGAGAGAAGACATGATTGCCCTTTGTATACCCCCGTGTTGCAGCTACTGTTGCTAATAATCGGTTAGTACAGCTCAGGGTAGCTGTAAGTTATTTCCTTTTTCGAAATGCCAGCAGTGCCATCGAATAAAGTTAGTTCTCGTTGCTACTAAGGAATTTTAACGTTAAATTGTGACATATTCCTGAATTAAAAGTGAGAGCGGTTTCCTGACACGAAACAAAGGAATACCACGCAGCATCAAGTAAAATAGCGCAACTGGAATTCAAATAACATCATCGGAATTCAATTCAATATTTAGCGCACGTTGTCTTCATCACTGCCACATCAAAGTATTTGCTGTTTAAATGGGGGCGGGGGAAGGAGACTGAGGGAAATTGCTTGATATGTGTGTGTGTGTGTGTGTGTGTGGCAGTTTCGAAAAACTACACACATAGAGTGGCCCAGAGAACTTTAAGGCGCATGCAAAGTGTGATATTTGGAATCCACAACAGTCCTTTAACCCTTCAGTGCCACTGGAGTTGAAATTCCAACTACTGCCCAAGAGGGAGGGGCTTTTAATTTCTAGTAACTTTAAATGCTTTCACGGCCGTACGGCGCACCGAGACGGCAGCATACGAAGAATTGAAGGTCCGTACAGTACACCGAGGCTAGCATTGAAACGTTAATCTTTTCCGTATTAAATTTTTATCAAAGTACATTAATTGAATACGCTTCTTCAGTAAGTAGTTACCACAAATTCGGGCTTCCATATGGTCACATTATTTTAAACTCTTCGGTTAAGTTCACTGAACCTTGTCGTCTTGTAACACTTCAACACTCTTGTTGCCGTAACAAAAGAAACTGAATATAATGAGTGCCCTGTATATTATTTTTTTCGTGTGGCGCTTCGGCCCAACGCGGGCCATGGCCTCCTCATTCCTGAAGTTTCTTGATCACACACAACGACGCACCACAGTCGGTAGGACTACTCTGGACGAGTGATCAGCTCGTCGCAGAGACCTCTACCTGACAACACACAACAATCACAACAGACAAACATCCATGCCCCGGTGGAATTCGAACCCACGATCTCAGCAGGCGAGCGGCCGCAGACCTACGCCTTAGACCGCGCGGCCACTGGGACCGGCGTACACTAATTTAATAAACATTCTATACAATGGCTTCCACCATATATAAAAACTTCCCGCTATAATTTACATGGGTGTTGCTGTTGCACAGTTAGTGACGAAAACAAAAAAACTTGCCAATGTTTTACAAGTTAAAATCCCTTAATAATTTGAGACGTCTAGAAATTTGTAAACGATCAAATTTCCTTCCTAACGGCCGTATTGTAGCAACTAACTTCGGCTAGTAATAAAAAGATAACTGTCTGCATCTAAAACAAGACTGAAAAGATGCAGTAAAAAATTTCAGTATCTTTACAAGTGTTTTCTAAATGCATCCTCTGCCCTATCATGGCCCTCAGCTCCATTCATGTTCAGCATTCCTGATTCATGTTTTACATTTTGTACTGCACTGTTCTAAATTTTGTACAGCATATGCCTATAAATTATGGAAATAATGTGCTTCAGAAATCGTATTTTACATCAATTTTCAGGCCTTCGTTGTGAGTATGGTTCCGATGGTATTACTTTGGGTTTTGATCCGTTATATAAAAATCTGGGTCTAAACGGGAGTTTCAGGTATCAAGTACCTACGTATTCTATGTTTATAACAACACTCTGGTTCATATAAAATTGACAGGTACTACAGTTCAATCATACGTAAAAACCTTCATGTCCGGTGCTTAGATTCAGGTATAAAATTAAAGTCCATCCCCGACATAGCGTCATCTTCGATTAGCGCCCATGAAAGTCTGTGGAAAGAAATTCACTACTATAGAAATTCACTACTATACCGCATTTCGACTCACCGCCACCATCGACAAATTGCGAGCGACAAAACAGTGGAACTATATAAGGGGTTGACTGCAATTACTTCTACGAATATTACGCAAGTAGCGCCTATAATCAATTCTTAATACCCGGAATAATGATCGATTTCGTACCGTCTGTTATGTGTTCTCTAGTTACGTTGATATTAGGAGTCTGTATTGACGTAGGCATGGCATTTATTTTGCAGGACGTCCAAAGAACGTTACTTTTTAAATTCACTTGCGATGCAGTTAACTTAGTAGTAGTAGTAGTAGCAGTGGTAGTCCTTCGAGTCTGCTGCGGCTCCTGGTGATCCTGTAGAGGATTTTCTAGGCAGAAATTACTGTTCAGGAGTGGTTTGCCATTGCCTTCTCCTGCGATCATTTCACATTTGTGCGTTCCCTATTCCGAGTCTTTTCTTCCACCAGCATGCGCCATTTTTTCCTGTACTGTACTGCAGTACGCCACATTTATTTATACGTTCAGGAAGACTTCATGAGTCAGTTCTTTGCTGACTGTGGATTTATAATCTGTGTCCAAGTAATAAAACTCTGTTTCTCATATCACGCGTGTGAAGTGGAGGTTGAGGGGTATGCAGGTGACATGAGGTCACATGTCACCATGCCTTCCCTCAGGTGTACAAAAAATGAGCCCTTTAAAGCACAGAACACCCTTAACGTGCCATTACCCTGCTACTGCCTGTTGTAAAACAAGTTTCGACTACACAATCCCCAAGCACGAAATGCCCAGCACCACCTGCCGCTCATATTTTGCGGCACATTTCTTATATTTATAGAACTAACCGAGACCTACATTTAAAGTAAGTACCTACCATGCAGTAAGTTCTTACTAACAACCTAATAACAGCCACTTCCGAAGGATCTAACAATGGTATATATACATATCTTGGGATTACTTTCCGTCTGGGCTTTAACTATTGTCTAGGGTTCCACATAAGAAATACAATGTTTCTATTTCCTTCGTCATGCTTAATTAGCCTCTCCAAATTTCGTTAAAAAAAAAAGACAAATATATTGGGCGCTTTACATGAAGACCTAAGTATGTATCACACTGCTGGCAGCTACATTTGTAGCGCAACAATACAGGAAACACACTGCTGTGCTTCCATGACAATACTTTCAATATTTGTTACATTATTATTACAATGGCCAAGCGAACGCGTCACAACATTGTCTGTCTTCTTCAAAATTACGTAACAAATTTAATGTAACACAGTCCTTATGCAGAAGCTTATTTCGTAACACGCCGTTACTTCATGCTGAGGAGCTGTTAGCCCCAGTCCAATCTGCATGCAGGACGACTTAATGTCGGCTGTCCGCAGTTGGTTTATTGAGATTATCCACAGCAATTCTCCGTAAGGCAAGGCTGGTTTCTCCCACCTCAATTTGATAAAGCGCATTGCAAAGGAAGCCACAGAACACATCACACACTTACTAGCTTACACGCTCATACGAAAACCAGCCGGTTTCACTGCTTTAAAGCCAAATGTTAAGCAAAATATCTCTTATTAATCAGTATTTTGGTCCTGTCTATAGCTATACGAATGCTTGTACAAACCGACGGCTAGATGAGACGGTGATATTATCCGGTTATATTTCTTAAGTCCTACATTATCCCGAGCAAACCCGAGTACTGAATAGTTGTGCTTCGAAATTGCTTCGAGAATTAGGCACTGAAAACGCGTTAAGACGTAGTCTACGGTATGAGGTATTTACAACGCTAAATCTACGTTTCACTTTAAAACGTGTTCATTCATAAGCACACAGTGACGAAACCTGATGTCCGTACAGCACGTGAACAATAGTCACTTATTATGTTCGTATCGGAACCTGTATTTGTACTTGTTATGGTGAAAACTCATAAAGTAATGTTTATGAGGTTACAACACAAACATTTACGATAACCTGAAACAGCGAATGAAATTACACAAATATTTGCTGATTTTGAGGTTCTGCTGACCGTGCATCTGAGTATATTTATCTCAGTAATTAAACAACTTGATGCACAACATTTTTGTTTTACAATAAGTTTATTTCATGCCTCTGCACGTTTCGAGCACATGTGCTCGAAACCTGCAGAGGCATGAAATAAACTTATTGTAAAACAAAAATGTTGTGCATCAAGTTGGTTAATGACTGAGATAAATGTTTGCTGGTTATAAAAACTAAAAGAATAAATCGGATCGTTTTGAGAATATATTTGACGGGCACGACTGATCCTAATTTCGAATTTTACATTAACTTTCCTTTGAACTTTATGTTGTTTAATTCCTTGTCATTTACACACCTAGTTTAACTGTCAATAACTAGGCCTTCTCAGACCAAAGATATTGGATGACATCCATTTGAATGTATCCAACAGCCTTTAACGAAATCATTACAGAATTTCTGGACTTCGCATTCGAAGCATAACGCAGCGTTTCAGAAAATGGACCTGCTTCCTTCTTCGTGTTGAAAGGTGGATAGCAACGTGGGCCTACTGATTAGATTTCGTCAGAAGGAGAGAAGGCTTACTTTCCCTCAGTAATTTCAACTATCAACACAGAAAAGCGAATATTATAAATGTAAACCAAAAGGCTTACATGCATATTAAAGGTCCACCGAACACTGAAATATTTAACATTCTGGGTAACTAAACATAAAATTACGGACTTCTTACGTATTTGAGTCTGAACAAAGCGTTTGAGTCGTCACTGCCTCGTATAGTATGAGTAACGAATAAATTTTAAATAAGTCGAAACACAACTAGTATCTTAGGTATTTTATTATTTATTTAAGGTGACGACATGTTTCGGCCCCTGTTATTTGGCCATCATCAGGTCACTAGTATGAGTTGAGGAAGCTGTACAATGTAAGTTACAAAATAAGTTGTACAAATCTAAAATTCAAAGAGATCTCTTTGTCGTTCTCATATTTATAGTGTTTTGACTCATTTAAAACTTATTCCTTACTCATATTATACTGAACACAACGGGGATGACTCACCTAAAAACTGCCTCGTATTTTCGGCAGACCCTAGACTCTAATTCCTGTACCGGCTGAATCGTTTTTCGAGACATTTCTCGGCCCCTTCAAACAAATGAAACGACAATACTTCAAATTATCATTATCGCCGTCATCATTACCCCATTGCCACCAAAACGTATTATTGAAATGCCGAATCTGTATGCGTAAAATTAGTCAGATGCAATATAAGATGTTTCGCGCTGTCGCCATATTTTCATGTAAATTTGCTGAAACACAAAAGGCATTTCACACGCAAAGTGGAAGCATATTTATGATTTAACTACCTACCCAATTTCCTAAACCCAACTCTAATACTTCCTTTGTTATTGCCAGAATCAGTCAAATGGGTCGAAAGCTGAAAATGGGGAGAACCATAGACACATGTACGCATGCGCGTGCCAGCACAGTATAGTGGTCTTATATACCTACTTTTAATCGTTATAAAGACGAAAACTAGACTGAAATTAGCTGAAATGAAGTTACGTGTTCTGTTACAGCAATTAAATTGCTTTGAGTTACAACCCAAAGATGCAACTAGATTGAAGGCTCATACGAAGTTACGTGTTCTAGTACAGCATTTAACTGACTATGAGTTACAAACAAAAGATCAATGCAGAAATGATTATTAATGAGAATGGCTCACGTCTACAAAAAATAAGGTAGCAGCCTATCTCGAGATGGATCATTTTTCGTCCATGACGCAACAGCCCCTAGTGGGCCAGTGTCTCCTCATTATGGAGAATTCACAATCACACTGAGACACACTACACTCGGTAGGACTCACTGGAAGAGTAATCAGCTCGACGCAGAAACCTCTACCGGACACTACACTCACAAAAGACAGATCCATGCCCCCCCCCCCAAGTGGGATTCGAACCCGCAATCCCAATATGCGAGCGGCCTCAGACCCACGCCTTAGATCGCGCGGCCACTAGAATCGACGGAGATGGGTCATCCTACACCCAAATGGTGACATGCAGTTGCCTGTCATGCATGCTACGATGGCCAAGTATTGCCTGCCTGTTTAGATGCTGACACAAACACACAACACGGCTACTTGGCACACAAGATAAGCCGTTGCTACGCGCATTCCACTGACGTCATTCAAGGCAAATCCATATAGCAGATCAGAACGCAGTGAGTGAAAACATCTATGGTTGTTCGTAAGTTACACTCTTTAGCTAAGAGGGTATTAATTTGGTAGGTGTTAGGTTGCAGCAGTGGACGAGTGGATAGGAAATAATACTTGTTTGGGATAAGACATAATTATTTTCAAGTGTTTTGATTCGATTAAAGGTCCGTAATATACAACTACCACACCAGAATTAGAATAAAGAACTAAAATGTTTAATAAGAACGTATAATACCACTGTTTTTAAACAATGGCTGTATTTTTTTTTATTTTTTTTTACGTTTTGCTGACCGTGCATCTCAGTATATTTATCTCAGTAATTAACCAAATTGATGCACAAAATTTTTGCTTTAAAGTAAGTTTATTTCATGCCTCTACATGTTTCGAGCACATGTGCTCGAAATATGTAGAGGCATGAAATAAACTTATAGTAAAACAAAAATTTTGTGCATCAAGTTGGTTAATTACTGAGATAAATGGCTTTATTGTTTTATTAGTTGGTTTTACGTCACTTGTTGCATACGTAAGAAAAAAACTCCTACAGTAAGACAATGTTTTGAAACAAATACCAAGTTAAACAACTTAATTAAATGCACTGGTTTCCGGGCTTTATATAACGGTGCCTTTCAGCTTAGCAAAGACTTCATCAAACCCCTACCCCCTTTCTTAATCTTCTGTGTGTGCACAAGTGCACGCGCGTGTGCATAAAGAACACTTTCATCAATTTTCCGTTCCAAATTTTTTTTATTTGAAGATTTAATTTTATAAATGAATATTATGTTCACAAACTTCGGGGTAATTTTGGCAAGACTTTTGACAACCGCGTTCTTAACTACTGAGAGAACATCACTTGCTAGTGCAAATTTGTTTCTCTTTATAAAGAAATAAATAAATAAATTTGGTTCAATAAATTATAGCCTTGAAATATTACCATCACATAAGAATAGGTAGATAATCGTAAATACGGAGTACCGTGCACTAAGGAAACGTACAGATGTGACATATTTAGAGATACGGCTCTAAATTCGTCTGTAGGAACTTCATTAATATCAGAGACACTTGGGCATTAACTGTCTCTTTCCCTGCCTCGATTCCTCCTCATACAAATGAGATGCGTTACCGCTGTGCTGACCTGATGTACAGAAACTCTCCTTTACACGTAATGTTTCTTTTTTTTTTTTTTAATTATTTTGTCATTAGTTCTCCAATATTGACAGCCGAATGGCAGGGTATCAGTGAATAACGTACTGGAAACGATGCAAAAGAAAGCGGTCGCCAAATGCGTAATTTCCGACAGGCCTACAACTCCTACATTTTCCTGGCCTGGAGGTACCGCAGCCAC
>Ga0123355_10004844_pt1 | contig 19587 bp, 22 predicted proteins | sample TergutEmb28metaG_3_FD_89872 | JGI IMG/M metagenome (GOLD analysis project Ga0123355, IMG submission 89872) | Embiratermes neotenicus P1 segment gut microbial communities from Petit-Saut dam, French Guiana - Emb289 P1 | ecosystem: Host-associated > Arthropoda: Insects > Digestive system > Gut ...
CCGGCTTCTACACGCTGATGCAGCGGATTGGCGACGCGCGCGGCCGCAGTTCGACGGCTCTGGCTCGATTGCGGAAGAGCCGCCATTCAGGTCTCGAAGCCCGGCCGGCGACGACGATACGGGTCGGGCGCAATTGATGCTCGCCTCTTTGCGGCGCTAACGCTCGCGGCGCCCTGACCGGAGCCTTCGTCACCGTCCCCGTCAAGGTCGGGCGGCACGGTGACGGGTCCGGCGTGACGCTGCAGGACATTTTCAGACTTGCCATTTGTCCTACGGAGGCGCCCACGAGACCCGGTCATTCTTCCTTCCACGCTCGCAGAATTGCCCTAAATCCGAGAGCATCGCTGCGGCCGATTTGCGCGCCGTGGCCTCGGGTCGGCCGTATGCTTTGTGGCTTGAACGGCTCTTGACCTGTGAAGCCGACCCACGTGTGGCTGCGGCCGCTCCAGGCCAAACCTACCCGGCGGCCGAACGCCGCCGCGGATGGAGCCACGAGGCCGGGATGCCGCTGGCGTAGCCGGTCACAAATCTGGTGCCGAGGTCCAGATCCTGGATCGCCGGGCGAAAGAATGAGGCCTCGCCATGCATAGCGTGGGCACGATACCGCGGTGGGCCACTCACACCTCCTTGCCGGCAGCCCCGGGCCAACGGTGCGAATCTTTAGCACGGGTCTGCCGGATGAGGACTGATCGATCAGACCGCCTCGGCGCGGTGAGGCAATTTCCAACCCGGCCGGATGAAGTGGCAGGTATAGCCGTATGGAATACGTTCCAGATAGTCCTGATGCTCAGGCTCAGCTTCCCAGAACTCCGCCACGGGAACGACCTCTGTCACGACCTTGCCGGGCCACAGGCCGGAGGCGTTGACGTCGGCAATGGTGTCCACGGCAGTCAGTCTCTGATCCTCGCTCGTGTAGAAGACCGCTGAGCGATAGCTCGTCCCGATATCGTTGCCCTGTCGATTGATCGTCGTAGGGTCGTGGATTTGGAAGAAAAATTCCAGAAGGGTGCGATAGGATATGACCGCCGGATCGAACAGGATCTCGATCGCTTCCGCATGCGTGCCGTGGTTGCGATAGGTCGCATTTCGCACGTCCCCGCCGGTATAGCCGACGCGTGTCGAGGTGACACCCTTTTGCTTACGGATCAGGTCCTGCATGCCCCAGAAGCAGCCGCCGGCGAGAACAGCCCGTTCCGTACTCATTTCACATCCTCCACTTGTGACAGGTAGGCACCGTAGCCTTCGGCCTCCATGTCGTTGCGCGCGACGAATCGGAGCGAGGCGGAGTTGATGCAATATCGCAGGCCGCCTCGATCGCGTGGGCCATCATTGAACACGTGACCGAGATGGCTGTCAGCGTGTCTCGAGCGGACTTCGGTGCGGACCATGCCGTGCGATGTGTCCCCGAGCTCCGCCACATTCGCCGGCTCGATCGGCTTTGTGAAGCTCGGCCAGCCACAGCCGGACTCGAATTTGTCGGAACTGGCGAACAGCGGCTCGCCTGAGACGATGTCGACATAGATGCCGGGCTCCTTGTTGCGCAGGAGCGCGCCGGTGCCCGGACGTTCCGTGGCGTTTTGTTGGGTGACGCGATACTGCTCCGGCGTGAGCGCGGCGATCGCGTCGTCGGACTTGCGGTAAATGGCCATGAAGAGGTTCTTTCCCTACTGAGGTGGTGACTGCCTACACACTGACAAGCGCACCGCGCAATCCGTTCCGCCCAGGTTTCCGCGACAGGCCGGTCCACTGGTTTGCACAAGGTGACGCCGGGGATCTTGCTCAACGCGCCGACGCGGCGACCCGACAGAAGGTTGTGGCGATACGGCTACCGGCCCGAAGCGTACCGCACAATGAGCCGGCCACCTTCGAGCTGCCCCCACCACGTCGGCGGTACGGCAGTGGCACCTCCAGAATTCGCATGCCGGCGCGTGCTGCCTTCATCTGCATCTCAATGTTCCACCCGTAAGTCATTTCCTTCAGAGCGAGGCGCTGGAGCGCATCGCGGCCGATGGCGCGGAAGGCACACATGTCGCTGTACTGCACCCCGTAGAGAGCGCCGATGCCGTATCCGATGATTCGACCGGCAAGGACCTGGTGCCACAACATCGCGCCGGGCTCGCGCTCACCACGGGTTCGCGAGGCAAGAACGAGATCATACGTGCCATCGAGTACCGGCCGCGCGATTTCGTCGAGCAAATCCCCTCGGTCCGCGCCGTCGCCATCCATGAACGCGACCACCCGGCTCGCGGGGCGGGCGAGGGCCACTCCGAGTGCGCAGGCCCGGCCGTAGCCACGCCCCGTATTGATCACCCGCGCACCGGCTGCCTCGGCGACCGCGTGTGTGCCATCGGTGCTGCCGCCGTCGGCGACGATGATGTCGAAGCGGTAGGCCGTGGGTATTTCCTGTATAGCGGCGCCGATCGTTTCCGCTTCGTTGAAGGTGGGAATGATGAGGGTTAGAGGCTCCATCGCATGCCACAATTCTGGCAGGGCGCCGGCGGCGCATCGGAGAGGAGGCTGGTCCGGAAGCGTCGATAGGCGGGACTGTTCCAGATTTCCCGCAGATCCTGCTGTGTCGCATCGCCCAGCGTGTAGTTGCTGTAACCGCGGAGGGAGAACGGCGCGATACAGCAGGGCAGCGCACGGCCGTGGGCGGTAAAATACATCAGCGACCACGGACGCCGGCAGGCGGCCCACGCTCGGTCATCTTGCCGCTTGAGGCTGAGCCCGGGCTCCGTCGCTCCGGATGCGTCGAGCGTCACCTGGAGCCGCCGGGCGATCACCTGCGCAGCCTCGATCGCCTGCCGTTCAGCCTCCTCGGTGCTCTCGAACAGGGAGTTGCCGGAGGTCGCTTTCCCGTAGCCAGTCTCATCGAACACGAGGCGCTGCAGATGCACGTCGGTGGCGCCCATCTGTGCGGCCAGCCGCACGAATTCCGGCAGTTGCTCGACTGTCTGCCTGAGGCCGGTGAGCCAGAGCGAGACGCGAGGTGTGGTTGCCCCCACTTGTTTCTGATAGGCGGTGAACTTTCCGACGTCGCGCACGATACGATTGAAGAAGTCTTTGCCACGGATTTTCGCGTAGGATTCCCGATCGGCCGCATCCAGCGAGACGCGGAGCTCGTCGAGCCCGGTGTCGATCAGTTCCTGGAACCGCCTGGGCTGCATCAGTGTCCCATTGGTGTTGAACAGGACGTACGTGCCGCCTCTCTTGAGGTAGCCGATCATGTCCGGAAGGTTCTTGACGAGCATGGGCTCGCCCACGCCGTGCATCACAACGCGCGCGATGTTCGGTACCTGATCGACGATCCGCTTGAACAGCTCCCAGCTCATATCGGCGGGAGGCTCGAGTTCCTCAAATGTGCGCGGGCAGGTCTCGCAGAGCAAGTTGCAGCGATTGGTGACCTCGAGATAGAGGCACACTGGCAACTGATCGGCGACGGTGGGGCGATCGGTGCCGATCGCCTCGAAGTATCGGCGTGGATCCTTCAGGGTAGTTGCAGCGGACATGGCGTTTCTCCGATTTCACCACCGCGCCGAAGCTTGATCGCAAGCCAGGGGCGGAGATCAGCGAGCAGCAGCAACAGGGCCGGAATGTAGACGAGGGAGGGCCAGAAGAAGCGGTCCCCGGGAACGGGTTCCTGAATGAGCAGGAGGGGCATGGTCGCGAGCCAGAGCAGAGCCCTCGACGGAGCTACGACGGCCGGCAGCGCCAGCCAAGCGAAGTACCAGTGGTAATGGGGACTTGTGGCGATCATCGCCGCGGCCGCCAGCATCCCGGTATCGCGACAGAGTGCCCGGACATCGTTCTCGGGCCGGCGCCGGCGGAGAATAATTGCAGCGAGGCCAAGGAAGATCAGAGCAATAGAGGCGGCGTAGGCTATCGGAGCGGTGGGAGGAAGCTCCACCACGCGCGCGAGACCGGCCAGCAGCCAGATCCCGTGGCCCGAGTCGATCCCCTCTTCCTGGCCGTAGGACGGCAGGAAGCCGAGGACGTGCCAGCCGGCGCTGCTATAGAGCGCATAGCCGCTGCCGATGACCGTGAGGCCGGCGAGCGCGGGCCGCCAGAAGCGGCCTCGACGAAGGAAGGCGGGGGCCACGACAAGGGGAACGAACTTTGTCAGCACCGCGGCGGCGAGAGCGGCACCTGCCAAGCCGTCCTTGTGTCGGGCCCGCAGCAGTAATGCCAGGCCAAGCAGACCGATCGAAATTGCGTCGACGTGGCCGTCGCTCGCGAACGACCAGAGAGCAAGCGGGTTCCAGGCATAAATGAGAATGCGTTCGCGTGTCAGTTCGGCCAGAGGCAGCAGCCTGAGCAGACAAACAATGCCGAACGCCTCAAAGCCGAGAAGCGCCAGCCGCATGCCCATGACGCTATCCCGGATTCGACCGACCCCGGCGAAAACGAGCTGAGCGACGGGCGCATAAATCGTGCGTGCGTAGCGGGCGCGGTTGATTTGCGGGTAGATGACGGTGTCACGCAGTGATGCGAGGGCGGGGTCCGCCGGGCGATAGCGGTACGGGTTGATGCCGGCAGCCTGCACGCGCCCGTCCCATACATAGCGGTAAATGTCGGACGACAGGACCGGCGGCTCGGTCAGCAGAAGAACACGCAGCGCGGTTGCCACGCCAAGCACAATCCAGATCGTGCAGTGGGGCCACGTGTGGCGCAGGATAAGACGGACGGCCGCGAAATAGACGCCCGCGGAAAACGCCAGCAGGCCGACCAGCATGCTCACCCGCAGGAAGCGGGCATCGCCGGTGGTCGACGGCACATCAAGCAGCAGACCGAAGATCGTCAACGCCAACAGCGCCGCTCCAAGCCAGGTCAGCCATCGCAGGGGCGCGTTCGCCGTCATGCGGCGGAAGCCGCAGAAGTGAAGGCGTCACGCCCAAGCGCCTGGAGGGCACGACGCGTCCAAAGCGCGTCGTAACCGTTATTATCACGCATCAATCGCTTCAATGACGCGGCATCATCGATATCGTACCAGGGCGGCAGTTCGACGAGATCAAGATCGAGCTCGGCAGCGCGCGTGCGCGTCGCTGCCGCCACTCTGTCCGTGCTCCACACGACGTCGGCGAACAGTCGCGCATAGGGAACCCGCATCCCAAGGAGATAGTAACCGCCGTCATTGCAGGCGCCCAGCACCACGCGCCGGTCGTCACCGACGAGGAGGGCGGTGGCCGCGGTGATGAGGAATGCAGTCGGGAGTGTCGGGGTGTCTGAGCTCAGCACGCAGGCAGCGTCATGGCCAGCCGCGAGCATCTGCCGGATAGCATGGAGGAGGCAGCGCCCGAATCCCTCCACGCCTTGCGGGGCTGGTGCGGAGCCGTCGGCAAGGACACAGACCGTTCCTTGTGCCAGATGAGGCAGAAGCGCGTCCTCTGTACCGGACGGCGCATAGGCGGCATAGCCGACGATTGGCGTTGACTGTGCGGCCCGGGCGACGTTTGTGGTTGTGTCGCGCACGAAAGCGGCACTCAGCGCTGACGCCTGTTCCGCCCGGAGGGGCGGGCAAAGCCGCGTCTTTGAGTGACCGGGGCGTGGGACTTTCGCCATGACGCCGATCGCGCAACTGCCGTTCGCCCCGCGCGCTATTCCACCCGACCCGCGGTCTTGGCCGTTCATTGAACACATCCCGCCGTGTCCTTCCATTCGCGGCTGCAACAATGCAGACCCCGGCCTCAGCGAAACGACCACTCATGGCCAGGCCGCGCACTGTTGTTCTTTGGACACCCGATAAAGTTACAGGCCGCTGCGCGTTCGAGGGTGCCGGTCCGACGCGATCGAGACAAAGCGTTACCTGAGCGGATCAGTGCGAGGGTTTTGCGAGGCCGACTTTGATGACGGTATCGTTTGCAACGTCGGTCGTGCGAGAAGGCGAGAACGTGGGAAATTGCCGGAGCTTCGCTTCTCAGGTTGTATCGCGGTGATTACAGTCGCCGGATGTCGGACGAACCCAGCGCGCACGTCAGAGTCATTCGGACCCGGAGGACAGAGTCGTACTTTGTCTGGACGATTATACCCAGCGGCCTCCCGGACGTAGAACGCCGACTCGTGGAAATCCTGCGTCAGGCAGGCGCCGCTCAGCATGGCATTGGGGGGTGGAACCTATCTCCCGACGAAGAGGACCGCGTCCTTCTAGCGCTAGAGCAGTCCAATATCGCGTCCAGCGTGATGATTTCGGCAGGCAGCTTGGCGACGGCCGCCGCAACGGCTCGCCTAGCCGTACCTACCAGGACACGCCCTCTGGTTGCGAATGCCAACCAAAGATTGCTGCTCCCGCTGTCGGCCCGCGAGGCGCTCATCTCCAACGAGCGCGTGAAGCTAACCGCCGCCTGTTTTGATCGGGCATCGACCCTTCTTCTGACCGTGGGCGTTGCCCAACCGGTCGCCCAGGTGATCTTCGACGTTGGCAAGATTGACTGGCCGCATGTGATCAGCTGGTTCGTTTGGCTCACCGGCGCTGCGGTGCTACATATCCTAGCCCGACGGATGCTCCGGAGGATTCAGACATGACCGGTGCCGACGTGTACGTCCTGTTCGGAATGCCCACCGCGATCGTGGTGGTCGCGTTCGCTGGATACCTACTGGCGGATCGCTCAGCGCGGCGCAGCGAGGTCCGAGTAAACGAGCTGCGGCGACAGGAGGCCGAGGAAGCAGTTTACGGGCGGGTCAGGGATATGCCTGAGCAAGGCGGGCGCGACGAAGCAGCCCAGCCCTACTAGCGCGATCCCTTGCGACGCAGCCCCGGCAATAGGCCAGAGGCAGTCGGCCAGCCTCACGACCTGATCCGGCGTTCATAGTATGGAGCACCATCGAGGTGCGGCTTGCCGCACAGGCCGCGCACTGTTGTTCTGCGGGCACCCGATAAGGTTGCACCTCTCTGCGCGTTTGAGCCCGGCGGTTCGCCGCCACCGAGACGAACGCTTTACCTGAGCTGGTCAGTGTGAGGGTTTTGCGAGGCCGACTTTGATGACGGTATCGTTTGCAACGTCGGTCGTGCCGGAGGGCGAGAACGTGGGAAATTGCCGGAGCTGCTGCGGCGTATAAGCGACAATTTCCATGTCCTGGCCGAGCAGCACCATGGCGTCGAGGGGGACAGCAATCGGCCGGGTGCCGAGACCAAGAAAGCCACCGAAATCCACCACGACCATGATCTGACCACTGCGGTCGCGAACAAGGCGACGAACCCGACCGAGAACGTCCTGGCTCTCGACGGGGCGAAGAACCTCCCTGCCGATAAGATCGCCGACTCGGACGGGCTGTGGGAATCGCATCGCGGTGGATTGTGCGAGGCTCATACCTGGCGGCGGCGGCATGCCCCCTGGTGTGGTGCTCTGTGCACCGGCGAAGCTTGCTGCCGCCGCAAGAAAACACGACGCAAGCACAACGCGGATCGCGACGGTCCGCTTCATAGGCCGGCAAACCAAGGAAAGCCGCGCTTTTCCCAATATCCGCCGGGATAGGAGTTGGTCACCTCGATGGCCGTGATCCACTTCGGGTTTTTATATCCGAGCTTGGTCGCTGTGCGCAGCCGGAGCGGATATCCGAACGGATCAGCCAACGTGTCGCCCCCGTACTGGGTCGCCAGCAGAGTCTGCGGATGCAGCGCAGTCGCCATGTCGATGCTGCTCGGATAGTTGTCAGCCGTTTGGAAGGCTACGCATTTGGCGCGCAGGTCCGCGCCGATGCGTTCCAGGAAGCTGCGCAGCGTGGGCCCGCTCCAGCCACCGATGTAGCTCCATCCCTCGACGCAGACATGCTTGATGACCATCGAGGTCTGTGGCAGCGCCTGCAGATCCTGCAGCGTCCAGGTCCGTTTGTCGGCGACGAGGCCCGAGACGTCCAGTCGCCACGTGGCCCCGTTCACCGGCTTCACATCCATCACGTCGTAATAGGCGTTAAACTTGGGAGGACGCAGAATCATCGAAGCCGGATAGGTCGGCGCCAGCTTGTTCGGATCGAACAGCCATGCCTGCACGTTGTCATTGAGTCGGGAGATCGCGAGCAGGGCGGATTCGACGGACGCGGGTCGCTTGACGTCACACCCGGTCAGCATAGCGAGCGCACCAAGAGAAAGGCTCCCGCGGATCAGTCCGCGCCGCTCGAGCGATCGGATCAGCGGCTTGTGGTCGTCCAGGATTTCAGCCTCCGGCACGGCGGCCGGTCGAAATGGCGATCTCATGCTGCATGTCCTTGCCGGACGTTGCTCTGTTCCGGATGACCGTCCGTGGCCACGCGTGGACCGCCCGCCACCATCGCCCACAAGGTTTTCGGCACAAGCAGCGCAAGCGCCACGTGAACGATCAGGAATCCAACGATGACCGCCATTCCGCCGAAGTGCAGCACCCGGGCAGTCTGAAAGCCGCCTAAGAGCGAAACCAGGCCGGAGAATTGCACGGGCTTCCAGATAGCGAGCCCGGTGATCACCTGCGCGATGGTGGCCAGTATGACGATGATGTAGAGGAGCTTTTGGACGGCATTGTAGACGGTGATGTCCGCGTGCGCGATTTTGAAGTGCAACGTGTCGACAATGGTCTGCCACAGCTCTGCCGGACGGATCGGCAGGAGCTTCTCGCGAAAACGCCCCGTGGCGAAGCCATAGCTGATATAGGCCAGGCCGTTGATGACCAGGAACCACATGCCGGCGAAGTGCCAGTTGAGGCTCCAGGCCGCCCAGTCGCCCAATCGCCAGAATTGGCCGAAATGGAATCCGCGAATGATCACGTCATCGTTGTAGATGCCCCAGCCCGATGTGATCATGACGAGCATGGCCAGGGCGTTGATCCAGTGCATGATCCTGACGGGCCAGGGATGCAGCCGGCGGCCTGCGCGTAGGCCCGACGCGGTGGGACGCCATGTTGTGTTTCCCATTTGGTTCATGAACTCAATCTCACCGCTGAGAACGATGCACAGACGGTTGAAACAAGGATGTTCGGGAGAGCATCCGGGTTGCGGGACAGCGGCGATCTCACCATCGCGACAGCCGCATCAAAATCGCCCGCCCCAACACGGTTACGATCGAACATCCGACCGTGTACCAGACCGCGATGTAGAGCGGATCGTCCGAGGGACAGGCGAAGACGAAGACGAACGCTCCCCAGGCAGCCGAGGCGAGCCCCGCGGCGAGCGCCGTCCCGGAGCGATCGGTTGGGGCGCCGCGCCGTATCAGCGCACCCAAGCCGACGGCCGGTGGGATCGACAGCACCACCATCTTCCAGACGCACTGCAGTCCCTGGGTCCAGTCCAGGCGATGGGCCAGTTCGGTCAGTCCACTCCCAGCCGCGTCGATCAGCCAACCGGTCGCAAAGATTATGGCGATGCAGATCAGGATCCAGCGGAGACCGCGGCGGGGCGACCGAACGGGATCGACCGACAGCAGCGCAACGCATGCCCCGAGAATCGCGATGAGCCCCATGCTGGCGAGCTTCCACCAGAAGGAAGGCGCCGCCATCGCCACGGACAGATCCGGACGCATGAACCCCATGCCGAGGAACGCTGCGACCTCGACAGCGCCCAGGAGCAGCAGCAGCAATGCCTCCCGCTTGATGCTGCGTGGCCGCACCGGCCGGAGGTTCTGGGCAAGTCGATCGACCAGGGAATTAGTCCGCATCGCGGGTCGCGCTGATGATGCTGGCGAGACGCTTCAGGCCGCGATGGATATTGACCTTCACAAGCGAAATCGACTGGCCCGTGGCCCGCGATGCCTCTTCGACGCTGTAACCCTCGAGCTTTACCAGCCGGATTGCTTCTGCCTGTGGAGGCTTCAACTCAGCCAGAAGCTGCTGGAACGTCGAGCCGGCGATAACTGACTCTTCGTGGTCCGCCACTCCGATATTCTCGTCCAGTGGTTCGGACGCTTCCGCCTTGAGCGAACGCAGTCGGTCGATCCATTTGTAGCGTGCGATCGCCGCGAGCCACGGTCCGAACGGTCGCGCCGGATCATAGGTGTGACGCTTCTCGTGGATCGCCAGCAAAACGTCCTGAATAGCATCCTCGATCATGGCAGGTGGCAGGCGCCTCGCGTAGTACCGGCGCAGCCACGAAGCCAGTTCGACGAGCAAGGTTCGGTACGCATTCGCATCTCCCGCCTGCGCCGCGGCCATCGCCTGATCCCAGTTCTGACTGGGTGCACCGTCGCGCTTGGCGCTCACGACCAGGGCCATTTCGCATGAACCCAATTCCGAGGCGGCAAGTCGGCTCGACCTATGCCTGTCCCGCCGGTCCCGCACCTCATGTTCGACCTCGATCTGCGCCTGGTTACATGTCCGGACGATGCGGTGCGAAAAATCCAGTCCTGGACCAGGGTTCGGATCGGGATCACGTGCATAGCGTGAATCGACCAGGGCCACTGTGCTCCAGCCTGCCCCGCAGCGCTCGTCACGGCTTTTGGATATTCCGGCATCTCCTCATGGCTCCAGCGACAGTGATGACCCTGCCGCCCTGCCCTTCGGTGAAGAGAGGATCCAAGGCAACAGCTGCAGGCGCGACCTGCGCCCGGTCGATGTTTTAGAACGTCTGGACCAGAATGGCCATACCGAAGCGGTTAGTGGATACTGAAAGCGCTCACCTCGGGTCGAAGACTCAGGCGTCCCTGGTGGTGCCGGTGATCAGGCGGGATCCGCGCCGATAGGTCAGGTAGGCCCAGAGCCAGTTCAGCACGACGGTAGCGCGGTTGCGTCCACCCGAGAGCAATAGCACATGGGCTAGACCCCAGAGCCACCACGCCGGCGCCCCCCATAGCCGAAGCCAGTGGACCTCGACGACGGCGGCGAGCCGGCCAATGGTCGCGAGATTCCCATAATGGCGGTACTCGAAGGAACGCGGCGCCGGGTGCCCTTTGATGGCCGCACGGATCACATCGGCGGCGTGCCGTCCCTGCTGCTTTGCCGCCGGCGCCAACCCGGGAACGCCAGCGCCGGCCCACCCGTTCGAGGCGGCGGTGTCGCCGATTGCAAACACGCCGGGGCAGCTCTGGACGGCAAGATTGCCATCAACGACAACGCGCCCGGACTTGTCTGCTGCTTGGCCAAGCCACCTCGCAGCCGGTGACGCGGCAACCCCGGCCGCCCAAAATGTTGTCTGGGCCGCGATGCGGCGCCCATCGATCTCGACCCCATTCTCGTCGATATGGGTTACCTTGGCGTCCGTACGGACCTCAACGCCCAGGTCGCGCAGTGATCTCTCGGCGTGAGCCGAAAGAGCCGAGGAAAAGGCCGGCAAGATCCGGGGACCGGACTGTACCAGGATGACCCGGGCAGTGGCCGGATCGATCGCGCGATATTCTTTTTCAAGGCCGGTGCGGGCGAGTTCGGCCAATGCGCCCGCGAGCTCGACCCCAGTCGGACCCCCGCCGACGACAACGAAGGTCAGCCATGCCTCGCGTTTGGCCGGATCCCTCTCGCTTTCTGCGTGCTCGAACGCCAGCAGCATCCGGCTGCGCATCGCAGTCGCGTCCTCGATGCTCTTGAGACCCGGGGCATATGCTGCCCACTCATCTCGCCCGAAATAGCTGTGCTGAGCACCTGTTGCGAGGACGAGGTAATCGAACGAAACGCGCTCTGCGGGCAGCAGCACCTGTCGCCTCGCCTGGTCGACACCCACCACTTCGCCCAGGCGAACGGTGACGTTGCGCTGGTCTCGCAGGACACTGCGGATCGGCAGCGCGATGTCAGCCGGTGACAAGGCCGCGGTTGCCACCTGATAGAGGAGGGGTTGAAACAAGTAGTGGTTGCGTCGGTCGATGAGCGTGATCCGGCACGCGGTCCATCGCAGCCTGCGCACGGCAGCGACGCCGGCGAAACCACCTCCCACGACGACAACATGTGGGAGGGGCTCATCGTTGCCGCTCAGCATCCGCAAGTAGCTGCCGACCCAATTCAGAGCCGCGCCATCGAGCGACAACCACCCCGCTCCCTTCACCGCTAGCAGCAAGAGCAGCAGAGCAACGTCAAATCGGTCAGAAATACCGGCGGAAAGGACGAATGGCGGGACGAGCGCGCACAAAATCAGCGCCACGGGACGCGTCGCCGCGCCAAGCAGCAGCGCCCAACTCACGAGAAGCATCCACCAGGGCGCCGTGACCAACTCGCCGGTTAAGGGCACGGGCCAGATAGCGAGGCCGGTTCCTCCGGCGATGGCGGTCGCGACAAAGACACGCGTTCCAAGCGGCAGTATCAGTTTGCCAATCCTGTCGCTTCCCGCGTAGAGGCGGCTGATTGATCTCACCGCCCATACCGGCACGCGTGCCAGACCGCTTCGCAGCAGGAAATCGAGCGACAGCGGCCCCGCGCCACCGATCACGAGCCAGATCAGCAAAACAGCCTGCGCACCGGCCAACGGCGCCCCGGAAAATCCCTCTCCGGCGCCGAGTATTAGAAGCAAGGCCACCGGACGGGTGGCCAGGCCGGTCGCCAGAAGAAGCGGCGCCAGGCTCCGGATCAGCATATCGCCAACCGGCGGCGCCTCGGACAACCCTCCAGCACGCATCATCATCATGATTTGGTGGACGAAAATTGCCTGGCTGAGCCAGATCCGCGCCGCGAGGAGAAGGGCGGCCTGGGCGATGCCTCCGGCGACCGCGTCCCAGCGGCCGATCGCTGTCCACGCCTCGACCACAGCCGACGCGTGATTGCCGCCGCGCGACCGAGCCGCGGGAGCCGCCGCCTTTGCGACCCCAACGGCCTCGGTGCAAACGGGATGAGACTGATTCCCGCGCATCTAGGTTGCGACTGCGATCGCGCGGGCCAGCACCCCGTCATAGGGCAGGCCGGAAATCAGGCGCTTGGCGAGCAGGTTGTCGATGCCGAGACTGCGGCCGGCCTGGGCCACTGCGAACATGCCGTGGGTGCAGATGATGCCGACATAGGTCCACGGCCATTCGCTGGGATTGTTGTAAAGGCCGATCAGGAGATTGAACGTGAACAGAACCCCGACCACGCCGGCCAGACGGACCGCAATGCCCAACATCAAAGAGACGGCGAGCGCGGTTTCCAGCAGATAGACGAGCGGTTGAACGACGGCGATATGATCCAGGAACACCTGCATGATCGACGCATGGGCCTGGAAGGAGCTGTATTTTACGGTGTTCTCAAGCCAGAACTTGAAGCCCGCCGAGATTGGCAGCGGCAGCTTCCACAGCGTGCCAAGGTACCACATGCCCGCGCTCACCAGCCGCATGGCGTAAATGCCGAGATGCGTGCCGGTTCGCTGGGTCGAATCGAGGCGCCAGTTTGTGTAAGCGACCGCAAGGCTTCCGATCAGAAGCACCCAATAGAGCGTGACCTCGAACCAGCGGAATCCGCCGAGGCGCAGCTGGTCCGGAATGGCGCCTCCCAGAACTTGGAAGAAGGTGTGGATTGGATTGTCACGCATGGCGATAGCCTCATCGGGATCTTGGGTGTGATGCCCGATATTCGTGAGTTTTTGCGATGCGGTTACAAGCGTTGCGCATGTGCTGCGACCATGGTCCCAGTCCGCATCGACAAACCTTGTTGCCGCGTGAGGACGTAACCGTCGGCCCCCAATCCCCGAACGAAGGGCACTAGGAACGCGCCGTCGGGATCGCGGACGTACTGGACCTCCGCCAAGTCGTCGCCGATTCGGGAGCGTGACATGCGTTTTTGATTGGCTGGCGCGATCGGAATCCTGCTACCGACAATCGCCGCGGCACAGCCGGCGGCCAGATCACTCGTGGGCGAACTCTTTACCTTCGAGGGCTGTTCATCCTGTCCGCCAGCCGACGCCACCGTCGCTGAACTCGGCCGCCGTCGTCGATTGCCGTTTCGGGGTCGGACGCGAATGCGCCCTTTATGCTCCGAGCCTGTCGGCGAGTTCGGAAAAGCTTGCGACAACGACGTCCTGTCGCGGGTCTGGCTCCGGATCGGGTGGAGGTTCCGTACCCCACTCGTCGGGTCGGCGCACGAACGCGGTTCGGTAGCCGCAGGCCTTGGCAGCGTTGAGGTCGAAATTATGACAAGCGATCATGCAGCATTGGCTGGGGTCCAGCTGAAGGAACTTGGCGCAGGTCTTATAGGCGTCCGGGAGGACCTTGTATTTGCCGATCGCCTCGCAGGAGATCACGGCATCCCAGGAAACGCCGTTCTTTTTCGACGTGTCCATGACGATGCGAAAGCTCAGCAACGTAAACGAGACACACATAAATTTTCCGCGAAGCCGCGCCAGCGCGTCTGGGAAGTCGGGCCAGCATTGCAAGCCGTGGATCGTATCCCACCACAAGGCCCGGCGCTCATCTCGAGTGAAAACGTCAAGACCATTGTCGGCAAGCAACTGATCGAGAGCGTCACGATGGGCGTCATCAAAAGTCATCGTCGCGGGTGTGTGCTCGCCATGATTGAGGATGAGTTTGAGTGAGCGGCGCCGGAATTCGTTGGCTAGGCTGGCCCAGTCGTGATCGATCCCGTGCCGGGTTCCGATGGTGGAGAGAGCCGTCCGAATTCCGGTATGCCAGTCAAGCACGGTTCCACCGGTATCAAAGCAGAGCGCCTGAATGTTATCCATCGTCACCATTCCTCTGTGGCCTGTGCCAAGACTGCGGTACGTCGGCCTCTCACGGCCTCCGCGCCTCATCGACTTGCGCGCTGCGCCGCTCCACCTCGACAACCCATCGCATGCGCTCTGCAGACCGATTCGCACCCGTAGCTCTGATCACACCGCGCTTTGCATCTGGCGGATAATCCCTTCCTCGGTTTCCAAATCATGCAGCCGCAGCATGGTCTCCAGAGGTGGAGCTTCCCATTATGGTGCAAACGTACTAAAATGCAATGCGGCAGCGTCAACTGCCGACGTCCACCCGTGCGCTCCGGCTGGAGAGCGTCGTGGGCGAGGTCACCTGCGGACATGATGTTCGCGTGCGGGAAGCATCCGGCCGGAGCGATGGGACCGTGGCACCTTTCGCTGAGATCTTTGGGCGCGCGGCGGCGCGAAAGAGCGCCGCGCTGGTGCTCGAGAGCGTTCCGGCCACGGCTGCGTCACTGCTGTCTCGCGAGACCCCCGCAACGCAAAACGGTTGGATCCTGGCCCGGATGGCGCGGTGCGCCCTTTACGCTGGGTTCTCTTCAAAAGTCACTGATGGCAAGCGGCAAGCCTTCGAGAAGGACATCGACCTGAACGCCAACACCTTCATGGTTGAGGCGCATTCTGACCGGCTGATGCGACAGGCCGGGGCTCTCCGCAACGGAGCGAAAATCAAGTCTGCCCAGGTCAATGCCCAATCTCTGTCCACGTTGAAGGCGAAGCATGGCCGCGCGGCTCGATTGTTCGCGGACCGGCCTGGGGACGTCATCATCAAGATGGCTATGATTTGCGACTCTCTGCGGCGTCACTGCGTAAGGGGCAAGAAATGAGTGCGAATGCTCTGGCGAGCATCGAAGGGTTCCGCGATAAATGGCCGTTTGCTCCCCGCTATGCGCGGGTCAATGGCTGGCGCATGCATTACGTTGACGAGGGTGCCGGCGACCCGATCCTGCTGTTGCACGGGAATCCGACCTGGGGGTTCCTCTACCGCGACGTCATTCCGCCGTTGGTGAACGCCGGACATCGCGTCGTTGTCCCCGACATGGTTGGCTTCGGCCTGTCCGAGAAACCGGCCCGCGAGCAGGCGCACAGCCTGGACGGGCACATCTCGAATTTGACGGGCTTGATCCGCCAACTCGATCTGCGGGGCGTAACCGTGGTCTGCCACGACTGGGGCGGTCCGACCGGACTGAGCTTCGCCATGAGCAACCCCGGGCGGGTGCGGGCGCTAACAGTGATGAGCACCTGGGCATGGCCGGCGCCGCCGGCCGAGTTCCACACTCGCATATTCCCCTGGCGCACCATGCATGCGCCACTCGTCGGGCCCTATTTGCTCGGCCGGCACAATGTCCTGGCACAGCGCGGGGTATATCTGTCGGTTGTCGGCCGGAACAAGTTCCGCCGCGAGGCGCAGGCCGTCTACGAGGCGGTGCTGCCGGACGCAGAGGCACGCTTGCTAACCTGGGTATGGCCCCGGTGGATACCGCTTGACGACACAGCTCGCGCGAAGTCGCGCTTCGTTTGGCTGGAGGCGGAGCTCGCGAAGTCCAAACTGCCGACGCTGATCATCTGGGGGCGGGAGGATGAGGTGTTCGACGCCGCAACCTTTGCAGAACGGTTCAAGCGCCTGATGCCCCACGCAGAAGGGCCGCACATCGTGACCGGCCGGCATTTCTTGCAGGAAGACTCGGGGCCCGAAATCGCGGCGCTGATTTCGGGCTTTCTGGAGCACATTGATGAACCGGGAGCGTCCTGATGCCTGACGTCACGGTCATTGCCAGGCCCGCAACCGAGGACATCCGCGCGGCGCTCGTGCTCACCGAGGACCGGCTTGGACACTATCCCGAGTTTCGCGCCTTCTTCGCGCGAGCGTTTGATCTCGCCCGGATCGGTCTATCCGAGCCAGGTTTCGTCCAAGCGCCGTCGGGTCTGGTTTATCTGTTGGTGTTCATCGGCCGGAGCGGCGAGCCGTTTCCGGCGGGTGTCGAGATTTACGCGATCGTTCCGGCATTGGAGCCGCTGGACGATGAGGCTGTCGATCGGGACCTCTGGGCGATCCTTGGTTGGATGATCGATGGTGTGGGTCCGCCGTGGTCCGTGGAAGAACTGCAAGCGACAGGTCGGCTCTATCGCATTCCTGCCGCGACATGACTCGACCTTGCGCACGATCTAGATGAACTGACCGCCCGCCGCCAGCCGCCGGAAGTCCTCGGCCTCCTATCGAGGTAAATACGGCGTCGGTACGAAAAACCGCCCACCCACGGTCTTCAGCGCGTTATTTTCGCTTTGCAAGGCAATCGAACGCAGGGCCACGAGCAATCTGCCTGCGACGGTTCGAGACCAGAACCACGTGTCGATCTGTCGGCTCGAAGGCGGAGCACCGTCGGCCTGGGCGGCCTCGCTGTACATCGCCTTAAGGTCATCGCACAGAAAACGCAGGGTCAATGCGGCAGTGTTGTGCAAAGGGACCGTCGGAAGTTCCCCGGCCATGAAGCGCGCCGCGCATTCTGGCCAGCTCTCCGGCACCTGCCCGCTCAATCCGGTGGTGGTCCGTCGATATCGTTCTGTGGCCCGTTGCCACGCCGGACGCAATTCGGCCATCTCCCGAGCCAGCATCGCCTGCCAGCCCGCCGGACTGTCCGGTGTCTCGCCGAGAGGCAAATGCGGTGGCACCCAGCCGGGCGTATCCAACCAGTTCGGCGGGTCCTTTGGAAAATCTTCGAGGATCACCGGTCCGTCGCGTCGTTCGAGCAGGCCAAGAGCCTGCAACAGCACGCGACGTTGGAAGGCAGGATCTGCCGGCTCGCCCAATGGACGGCCGAGCTGGAACGGCGTCCACAAGCCCCGTGGTGGCCGTGTCTTTTCCATCTGTCGCCGCACGAGGCCGATCGCAACCGTCGGCGTGCCGCGCGTTTCCAGCATATGGGCCAGCGCGCTCACGGCGCGCGTGCAGACGGGTCAGACAGGGCTGAGCAGCACGGCGTCGATGCGTTCCTGGCGCAATTGCCCAGTGATCTGATCAGCCGAATCTTCCATAGTGACCGGGTCGGTGGATCCCATCACCGTGTAGTGCGTCGCTGCCAGCCCGCCGATAACACCTTCATCGGCAAGTTCGCGCAGACGCTCGATTGGATAGATCGTGTTGATATCGCGCTGATAGCCGCTGCGATCGAAGTTGATCGACACGTGGCTGACCAGCAAGTCTGTCAGCGGCGTGTCGACGGACAGCAACCGCGCTTCCGGACTGCCGAAATGGAAGGGCATCTCGCCACGACGGATCAGGGCAGCGCTGCTGACAACGGCCACCCGCCGCTCGGCGAGCGGCGGGCCGGAAACGAACGGTGTGGTATTGAACGAAGGGCATGGCGCATCGACGACAGCATCGCGTGTCGGCTGTGGAATGTCCTCAATGCGCGCCATGATCTTCTCCTTTTTCAGCTGCCAGTAAGACAGACCGGAGTGTGCAACGATTTAAACGCTTGTATCGGTGGCGGGGGTTTACAGGCGTCTGAAAATTCGGACCCAACATATGGCCCGCGCGAGAAAGTCGCAACGTCACATCATGCTCATGACCACTGCACCGCACGATCAGCCCGTGTGAGTCCCAGTCCGAAACGGTGAAACGAAGGACGCAAGGAAGCTTCAGCATTGCATTACAGAACCGAACATTCCACTCCGATCTCTTCATCGACAAGGACAGTGATACGATCGCGTGGTCGGACAGGGTAAAGGCCGAGCGGTGTTCCGACCAGAACGATGTATCCCGGAACAAGTGTCCGTCCAAATTTGGCGAGGTGGTTGCGAAGCCAGTCGAGCGAAGCGTCTGCGCCGGCGGATATAGGCCACATCTCGCCAGAAGCAACCAGATGACCGTTGATCCTGACGCTCAATGTCCCGTCTCTCCCGACGTACTTCCGCGACGTGAGCCAACGTTCGTGGGGCAGGACGAATCCGCCGTTTAGTCCGTTGTTGGCCACGAGTTCAGCAAGCGTCTTTCGCACACCTCTGAAGACGAAATGATGCAACTCGATCACCGGGAACGTAGCGCCGACCGTGCCGTCCGCCCCTATCAAAACGGCCATCTCGCCTTCAATCGCAAGATTGGCGAATCCTCTGCTTGTCACGCTATAGTGGTGCTTGTGGACCTCGCTCTCGAATAGGTACCCTCGGATCGGTCCGTGCATGCCAAACTGCTGAACAGTTCCTGGCCCGGTGCAGCCGACCTTGTAGCCAACGGGGCAATCGCCGGCGGAGACGCGGAGCGCGGCGACCGCATCTTGCAGTTCGTAAGCTTCGGAAAGATCGAGGCTGAACCCGGGATCCGCGAAGCACGTTCCGGGTTCGCGGGCGCGGTAGTCGCGCCACTGGCGGTCAGCCAAGGCCTGGATGTCGCTTTTCATGGGATGATGCAGCGCGTGACAGTGCGTCAGGCGTTGGCCACGTTCGCCGCGGTCTGCCCGAACAAGAGCTTCTTACCTTCTTCGGTCACCGCTGGCTGAGCGGAGAATGGCTCTCCTTTCGCATAAGCGCGGACCGTTGCCGGGCGTGTTCGAATGCGCTCGAACCACCGGCGCAGATTGACGAAATCATCGAGGTTCTGCTGCTGGCGCTTCCAAGGAACGATCCAGGGATACGCGGCCATGTCAGCGATCGTGTATGCATCGCCCGCCAAGAATGGCAGCTTGGCGAGACGACGATCCAGCACGCCGTACAAGCGGTTAGTCTCGTTGACGTAGCGATCAATCGCGTAGGGAATCTTCTCCGGCGCATAGAGGCCGAAGTGATGGTTCTGGCCGGCCATCGGGCCAAGGCCGCCCATCTGCCAGAACAGCCACTCAGTCACCCTCTTTCGGCCGCGCATGTCGTCGGGCAGGAACTTTCCGGTCTTTTCGGCCAGATAGAGAAGGATCGCACCCGACTCGAAGACGGTCACAGGGTCGCCGTGATCGGCGGGCGCGTCGTCGATGATGGCGGGCATCCGGTTGTTCGGTGAGAAGGCCAGAAACTCAGGCTTGAACTGATCGCCGGCGCTGATGTTGACCGGCTTGA
>Ga0123355_10004845_pt1 | contig 19586 bp, 13 predicted proteins | sample TergutEmb28metaG_3_FD_89872 | JGI IMG/M metagenome (GOLD analysis project Ga0123355, IMG submission 89872) | Embiratermes neotenicus P1 segment gut microbial communities from Petit-Saut dam, French Guiana - Emb289 P1 | ecosystem: Host-associated > Arthropoda: Insects > Digestive system > Gut ...
ACCCATGAAATAACAAATAAGTCGCAAGCTCCTGAGGATGGATGTATTAACATCCGAAACATGTTGAGCATTAAGTAAAGAAATAATAAAGCAAGTGACATCAAGTTGGTCTCTCTTTACTCAGCTACAGTAATATTATTTGTAATTTCTCATCATATCATCTAGTAACATGCAGCCAACAGTTTATTATTTATATGAACTGCAAAATAAGATACCTCATGTTATAAATATTTGGTTGACTGAATTTAAAATAATGAAATGCAGCAAGGAAGTACACCCACTACCTCGAATTTCAGTTTCAATTGTTACTGAACTTACCTGATGAGCTCTCATCATAGACATTTTTATGGTCTTAAAATCTTATGACAAGTTCCGGTCAGTGCAAACAGATGTTCATATTTCATTCACTTGTTCATGCATGGCTCCAAATTGCACATTTAGGAATAACAGAAACACACAGCCACAAAAGCTCCCTGCTTCCACGCCTGTAATCTATCTCATGGATAATTTGAATCCATTTCATAGTCAATTACATTTACTTACATCTCTTTTCTGTGTTATGCAAGAGACATTTTAAATCACATAATTCACCCAAGGGACAAAGGCAGAATAACACTAACTTGGCTCTCAGGAAAACATGGTGTCAAATTGTCTTAGGCTACAGTCCAAAGGCAGCCTCGTACGAACATGGGGCAGAAAATTCCGTTAAGAGGTATAGAACTGATTGACCAACTCATTATTATTATTATTATTATTATTATTATTATTATTATTATCATCATCATCATCATCATCAATTATTACATTCTTAAAAAGATTCTGAAATATGAACACGTTACAAACAAAAGATACACAACTATCAAACCCACAGTCATGTACAGGGGTGCTGATAAGTCCTTAGCCCAACTAGGAAGGAAACAAGCTAATGTTTCTGTCAGAATGGCGCGAATTTCCTTACAGTAAAAAAATTTCATGACAGCTCGCGTCTCGATGTTGTTGAAATCACACGCACCCCTGACATGCTTCCAAGCATGTTTCCTTCCTGGTCGGGCTAAGAACTTATCAGCACCCCGGGTACATGATCATTTTCATCAATGGTCAAATTAATCACCACTGTAAACTGGATACCCTGGCAACCAGATAAACATCACAATTCAAGTTACCCGTTTATAGCAGATAAGGAACATCAGTTCCTTCAACCCATAGCACTTGGTACGATGCACAAAAAAATTAGGGTTCAATAAACAAACACAGAGGAAACAAAAGACTGGGTGAAGTCACCAAGCTGGGAAAAGACAAAAGCCAATGTAGACGCAGCGTGGAGACAAAAGTGGCACGGAGTACATATCACAGGACAAATGAGAATGAAGAATTATTTGATAAAAGATGAGCCACAATGGTGGATAGCATTTAGGCACTTTGTATCATATATTTTAAAGTGCCATAAGAGATCATTTTTGTCATTTCTTCATCAGAATGGTACATGCTACCTACAAGTTACAGCTTCTCATGATAAGACTTTAACATACCTGGTAAAAAAACAATGTTATGATCAACAAGCTAGATACAAGAGCCAAAATGGTAAACATGATATGCACTACCACATCACACATTCTCATGCTTTGAGATACATGTTTGTAATTTCTAGCAATGCATGCAAAATGTGTATAATCTCAAGTACTGGAGGGCCCCATTATCCAAGTCTCCAACATCCATTTCCACTCACATATATGGGGCAAAATTTTTAGGAACAACGTGAAAAATTTCCCACACTTCCATGGAACACATTCATGGACCATGAATTTTCCAATTTCAGTTCATTTCACCACACATATATTTTGAAAGAAACATTCACATTCAATCAATATTTATTTGTGATGTACAGCACACACCCACCTGATCAATTACCCACATTTACATTATCACTGCGGAGGAAAAAAATTCACACTCAAAAAGGGATTCACTTTAAGTGACTTTTCTGGTACCAGTTGACCAAAGGACCCCAACAATACAATTCACACTCCACATCCCTGGTATATTTGTCTACTTCTCAGGAGTTGGTACCGCAGATGAAAATGCAGTATTTTATTGGATATAAATCAACTGTTGCAATTCCAACAGAAACACTATATGTCACACTTGTGTGCCAAATAATTAGCACAACATTTTGATATACCAAATACTATGTGCAATATTAAGATATTAAGACATCATCACCTACATTAAAATTGTCTGATTTTCGATCACATGAAAACCAACAGAAGTAACATTTACAATATGCACCTATTATATTCTGCTAGCCTCATGGATTTGTAAGAATGAAACTAACCAGGAATTCAGTGACAGTAGGAGCTGTGGAACCAAATTCTTGCATGACTTCAAGTCGTCTATTAGCTCCAAGCCTCAGCAAACGTGAATTCACTTCTTCCGGTAGGACGGTCAAGATCTCTAACAAAGGCCACACATTCGTCCGGCCAAATTTACCAATAAGATCGACAACTGGTTTCTGCCATGAAGACATCTGGAGGGCTAAATCTGCTAAAGCTAAGCACAGCTGGAACATACAGCACCAGTTAGAAACCATAATGTTAACACGTAACATATATCAGATCAGTATCCAATAAACTGTTTCTTATTAAACTTACCTGCGTGACTATAACGGTGTTTGTAACATCATTTACTTGTCCTATATGTTCCATTAGTGAATCACGCAAAGAATTGTGCGCTTCAGTAGGAAGCTCATGAAAGGAAAATTGTATTTTAGTACGCATTGTCTGAGCTGCAAAATAACATGACTCTAAGTCCCTCTTCTGCTGAAGCATTTCATCTGCAACTTTCCACGCGTAAACCTGCAACATTATGATAAAGGTTATGTCCTGTGATGTAACGAATTCACAACAGCAACATGCAAACTTGGAAGCACCTTACAAAATATGAAATGTAAAATGTCTTAATCAAATGATAATTTAAAACATCAAATATTATCATTACACTAAAACAAGTGGTATGTACAACGCTGATGCATCTAAACATAAAGAAGCTTATAAAATATTAGAAAAATGTCATGCTAACCGATCTCTGTAACTCTCCTAGCCATAGCGATGCTTTTTCTTTCTCTGTTGGGTCTGGATTGTGATATAATGTGAACACTGCTTGATAGACTGTATCCAAAGGAGGAGAAGAATTCATTTTACTTTTCAAATAATGTTCTATCACATGAATTAATACTTTATCACAACAAATTTCTCTCCTATATGAAAGTACTGCTTCCTTCCGGCCGATCTTCAGTTTACAAATTGTGCGCGTTTTGTGTTTCACTTGTTATGTGGAATCAAGATGGCGCCATGTAGAATAAAATAGTGATATCGCAGGTTATGTAATGAATTCGTTTCATATTTTAATATAAAAATAATAAATCGTAGGATGGATGTTGATGGGTTACCTATAATTGGCCCTGGTGTGGACTACACTCAGGTAAAACAATTCAAGTTAAAATTATACATGATCAATGCCTTTCCTGCCTATTATTACGCCTAATATGTGTAGCATTATCATTACCAAAAATGTATACCTTGAAAGCTGAACAATTTATTTGTTTACACATGATTGGTACACATAGTACCTTATGTTCTTTTTTAAATGTTCTCGTTATCTGTCGGATAATTTTTATTGATTAGATGCAGTATATCGCTAAATCTTTGTTAACGACAACTTGCAATATGGACGGAACCTCGGGTACGTATTTTACCAGTTCAAAACCGGTGCGTATTTTATAATAGATTAAAACGCATATTTTGCAAGTGCTATTTTAAAGTGTAGTGCCTAATTCGTATGTATGTATTACCCGGGTCCCAAAGGTTCCTTGGTAACTACAGAAGCCTGCAACTGGAGCTTTTCTTGTTCATGGACAGCTACTTAATATAAAAAGTTGTTTCTTCACAGCTTCTTGGTTGCTTCATTTTGTCAAAATGGTTTTTCCAAGGTTGGTGCTATACATCAGAAGAGGACACTGGCTTTTTTAAATCACTTCATCACAAGCACAGTTTGTTTCCTTAATAAATTTTCACGTTCATGTGAACAGCGGCTTGAAAAGTTTGAGGCAAAGATACAGAAGCTTGAGGCTTCACTTAGTATTTTGGAAGCAAAGGTAATTACATTGCTGTGCTACCCATTTTCTCAATTTAAAGTCTTGAAAAAACTTGTGTATATTCTTAATTAACACTGTTCTTTTCTTTCTACTATAACATGAAACATTTTACAGTTGAGTTCAATTTCTGGCCTTGAAAATGTGACAGTGGAGCAACAGGTTGATATGAAAGCTGAGAGAAATCCTAAAGATGAAACAAGACTACAAGATACACAAGAAGCAAGTGAACCGCAAATGGAAATAGATCACCCTCAAATAGAACCTAAAGAAGAAACAGTATCTGCTGCTAATGACCCTCTGTATGCCAGATTCTTCCGAATGATCCAGTTCGGGGTCCCAGTTGAAGCAGTACGTTTGAAGATGCAAGCTGAAGGCTATGACCCACGTATTCTTGAGTAAGTAAGTTTATTTCAATATGTGTAATGTAATATGTGTGTATGCCAGTATGTGTGTATATACATAGCTCAAAGGTTTCTGAGAGTGGTTGACTTGAAACGTAATGGCAAAATATATTTGCGAATGTGGTCCTATCATCTGTGACACAATGTAGTCTGAAGATGATATCATCATTTTCAATCAACATGCTGCCTCTATCCGCAGGGTCAAAGTGAGTAGGGTGAGGGTGTGGTTAGGTTATGTAAGCAGGGTGCAAGGAAGGTAGCCTTCACAAACCAGGAAATTGAATGCCCCTTCTGATGACCACAATGACTCATCACAGGGAAAAACATGGGTAGGGGAACAGATTGTGTATTTTGATAGCAATAACAGATGGAACATGGAAGAGGAATGGCCCTTTTAAAGGCTGCAATATTATCGTCACGTGATAGACATGAAAAAAGATAAAGGGCAACCCTTGTTAGGGCCATGGCATATGGGAAGTGAGTTTTTCTTAAGATGTGGCTGGAAGAATGTAATCAAAGGAGGAAGTGACAGTCTTGTCTTTAAACCTGATTGGCCATCTGCCTTACAACCTGTGCATATGTCACTTACCTTGCATCCTCATCGTACTCACTTTCACTCTGAAGTTGCAGGCAGCATGTTCCTCCGTAACACAGGTTGCAAGTACAAAATTGTGTTGTCACAATCCGGAAGACTGCATTATGAACAGTCAGTGCCATAAAAAACCTGCAATCTAATTTTAACATTTTATGAGCACAGTATTTCAGGAGGGGAATGTACTTCCATCATCAAGAACCATGGTGTTTAAAATTTTACTATATCTTTGTGTTTGGGGGGGGGGAGTATGGAAACTTTTATGCTGTTTTATTTATTTATTTATGTACATGTCCATTGTAATGGAAGATGAGTTACATTGTTAGATAGCTTGAAGTGATGAAGAGGCAAGAGATGCTGTGGAATTTAGTGATTGATTCATATGTTGTGTATTCCTAATATGCTACACATTTTGCCCCAGGGGCCTCCACTGAACACAAGACTGGGTGGGCCCCACAGCCAGTCTGAGCACTGGAATAAGAAAAATCTTTAGCCTCTACTTGGATTGAAGCAGTTCCTCAGTCATACACCACCTAGCCTAGTCACTGTTCTGCCCGCTATCCTGGATCTTATCTTGCTTTGTGTACATTCACTAACAATAAGAATAATAACAATAACAAACACAGCTTTTTCTTGATGTCTCAGCTTCCACCGTGGCATAGTTCAGGCCTTTGCTCTTCTGGGATGTTACATGGTGTAGATTGGTAGTTGATTACCACTGTTTTGGGACAGCCTGTTGGTCCCAAAATGTCAGTAGCCAATTGCCTACCTAAATCATGTAACATCCCAGAAAAGCAAAGGTCTCAATAGTTGCTTTTGTTGGACTGTAAGTTTGCCCCAGCTCCTCTTCTGTGTTTCCTTTTGCTTATGCCATAAGTTGTATGTAGATATATAATTATTGTTGTATGCACGTTTGTAACAAGACCAGAAAATTGAGAAGTTAGATTTCTTCACTTTATGAGGTTCAGGTAAATTGGAAAGAAATATTTACCTGGACATAAACCATTCTGGTGTTTTGTATCTACTGTCACATTTCCACCTAAGGGGTAAAGGAAAGTTAGAGCAAGAACAAGTACTAAGCTTGTATAGCAACACAGTCCAGGAGTTTATGGACAAAAGTAGTTAGCTTGGACCATTAGAAAAAAGAAAAATCAAATTGTTAATTATAGGAATTATTTTCGTTTTAATAAAGGCTCATGTATATCTCACTTCTCAATATTTCTGTTTAAAGAATTATGTTACCTGAATTAGTTGTCAGTTTGAAAATACAATTGTTGGATTGTCATTACTTTCACCTTGTGGTTCTGAAGTAATGATCATATGTTTATGTCCTCTTTAGTCACCTTGAGCTTTAATGAACGCTGCTGCTTTATGTGTTAGCCAGCCTGTCTCGAATATTTAGTGCTGTTAGCACACAATGAAAAGGCGGGGCTTTTTTACATGGTGTCTGTTTGTCCAACCAGGATCCAATACAAGCAGTGCTATCCATCACTTTCTTAAACTTACCTGATCCATGGACCACTTAAACAGAAGTGTTTTCATAATGACCAGTCTGAAATTGTACAGTGAAAAAAGTAATTTTCACATTTGTACGTGCATCCTGCCATTATCTGAGTTTTTATTACCAAATGATGCACAAGAGAATTGTTTTTAAAGGAGTATTAAAATTTACATTAAAATTACAATAGCTCCACCATGTTTCGGTGTGATCACCATCATCAGGGAGTGTACTGTGTGAGCTTGCTAAAGTTACAATGTTAAAACATTTGGTTAAAATACATCATAGAGGTTAATCTGGCGGTGTGGCTGCATATGTTATCAGGTCCTTGTTGGTGTATGTCTGCTGCACTGTTGGGAACCTGACTGAGTCAGGCAAGTTCTGAACAGTGCAGCAGACATACACCAACAAGGACCTGATAACATATGCGGCCACACTGCCAGATTAACCGCAATGATGCACTTTAACCAAATGTTTTAGCAATGTAACTTTAGCAAGCTCACGTAGTACGCTCCCTGATGATGGTGATCACACCGAAACAATGTTGGCGCTATTGTAATTTTAATGTAAATTTTAATACTCCTTTAAAAACATTTCTCTTATGCATCAGTTGGTAATAAAAAACTTTGATAGTAAAAATAGTACTCTGCATACCTGTTCATTTCCCAACCTGCATTGTGTGGAACCCTTTGGTTCCATATGGTGAAAGGGCAAGTAAAGGTACAATTTTTTCTTGAAATGCCACAAAGGCATCCAGGGGTCATAGACATATAGCTCCAGTTATTCTGAACCTCAGCAGTAGCTACAAGTATGTGGGTACCTTCACATTCAAGCCTTTTACCCCTGGTAAAAAACAATGGTACCCATTCAACTGGAGGCTAGTCTGGACATTCTGGAGAAGAAAAACATCTCTTGCACCTACCAGGGTTCAAACCCCAACCATCCAGCCTGTAGCCTAGTCGCTAAACCATCTCCAGTATCATGGCTCGGAGGAGAATACGGGTTCCAGGAGAAAATTTCAGAATAGCAAAATTGTTCCTGCTCACATTGACAAACAACTTGGTGATTCAGTTGGATGCAGGTCATTCTTAATTATCCATTCTGTACCAATAAAACACTTCCCATGACGATATTTAAACATGGTGCTGTTAATAGGGAGGGAGGAATATTCTTAACACCCAGCAGACACTACGCAGACAGAAATGCAATAAATTAAAAAATCACACATGTCCTTTGGCATTATGTGTAGCAATTTTTATATGGAAATAATTTTTAATTTTATTATGCTGTATTAATTTGCAGACCCCTTCAGGTTCCATCTGTATATTTCAAGCCCAAAAGGGTTTAGTGGCCAAATACGTTTGCTAACCACTAGTGTGTGAAAGTGCATGCCAGTCTGTAACATTCAACATAAAGGTTCAAAATTATACACCCAAACAAAATGTGTCAAACAAAACTGTACCACACAGTACAATGAAGGGAAAGTTCTCATGTTGCATGTCTGCAGCTTCTAACACAGTGGTTTCATGAATGTCACATGTTAATTTAAATGTGTTACATTTTCTATTCCAGCAACCCCAACATGGCTGTACCAAAAGCTCCCCATCAAAATGTGCCTGATGAGCATTCAGACAGCAGCTTCAGTGATTAGATAACAAAACTGTATTAATAAATGTATATATTGTATTATGTAATGAAATAAAGAACATTTGTATTATAAATTAATTTTTTTTATTGAATGTCAAATTATAGCCTTATTCAGAACTTTTAGAACTGGATCATTTGGCCCTGAAAAAGAAAACAAAGTACATTAATTGTAATAGGCTGTGTACATCATATGCCAAAAATGTGGTAAAAATAGGATCTATTAACTATGTAATATTTAACACAGAAAATAATTTAAGGATTGGAATATGTTTTAACAAAAATCAGCAATGGGAAACAGACCCTGTTTTCTATCCTGTAACTCAGTATAGGCCTATAAAAGTGATACTTTTTGGTTTCAAATGTAAATGCACATCATACTTTACCCACAGAAATATTACTTAAACACGAAAACAATTATGGTGAATTTGTCACACTTAGGAATCTACAGTCTAATCAATTATATCCACCATCAGACAATGGTCTTTGTGGTTATTTATGGTATATAATGTGACTGCTTGTTTTGATCATGCCATCATCAGATCATTTTTTATAATACACAATTACAGCTTGCTATGAAAATCCTAGCCATCACCAAAACAGCTCTCGGAACAAATTTGCGTCAAAGAGGGACTGAAGTTTTTAAATCATTTTCTCTATGCCAAAATGTTCTGACTGTTGCTGCCTCATCACAGAGCATTTAAACTTTACCAACCATTCCATGACTTCAGCTGCAAGAAGTATCTGCTAATTCCACTCCTGCTTGTGCAGTGATGAGAAAATGGTAAACAATGTTCTAATCATTACTTTATAACACAGACAGTGCTGAAGTTCATACAGTCAGAGAAATATTATAGTGATACCTCTATGAAATTTGTGAAAATACTAAACTGACCTCACTAAGCAGGAAGGTTCTTGAAAGATAATGCCATAAAACATGATTTATAAGTAATTATTTTTCATAAGGAATTTCTCCCTTGAATATGGGTTAACTTTACCAATCTGTCGTATGAAATTATAATAATTACACCTTAAATTAGCGGCTCTACAAAGTTTTCAAAATGACATCATGCTTCTAATCCAGTGCATGGTCTGTGATGTGGAGCCATCCCAATGCCCCTCAATTCACTGCCCATTCAAATGGACAATAAAGGTTTCATCAAGATGGGCTACAGTTCTGTACCTAAAGAGGCCCAATAGCAAGTGTAAAAATCCTTACATAAATCCCTGTATGCATCAATGTAGATTGGGTAGTGTTATATTTCTCTCTTCTCTCAATGCATGGTCTCAAACCCTTCTCATATAACCATTGCCACCAACATACTCTTTTTTAATTCCAAAAACCTTTCTAACAATGTGACACCAAGGTCATCTAATAAAATCAACGGACTTTGCTAACATGAATGACATAACAAAGTTTCACCCTATGACCTGCATCTCCGAAATGTTCACCTGGAGGGATAAGCCATACTAAGCTCAATGTCGCACATTCCGAGGGATATAAAAGAGTTAAAAATAGTGACACAGCAAGTCCAACTTCATATGGTGAACACACAAAATTAGAAATGAGACTCTAGTGTCCACTCTGTAAAGTATAAACTTATAAAAGAAATAAAAATTCACACATCAGCAGGCAAATACTGTCCATAATAGTTTTCCTGCATGAATTTAATGTTCTGAACTTCCAGATTAATTGGACATGTACCACTCTTCCTACAAAATAATAGTTTTCAACATAATGTCTGGAATCAAATTCCCTAGTAATCCGAAAGGGGTAAATTTAATTTTCCATATTTCTTTCCCTATTCACAATGTGATGCATTCTAGCGTCTGAACCAAACACCTTGAATTTACTCAACAAGAAGTCCTTATTAACGTAACTGTTCAGGAATACCTTAAGCTTCCAGGTATGTGGAAGAGAGGAACTATTCTTGTGTGTATGTTTACACAGAAACCTCACACTCGCACCATATCCTTATTAAATAATTCAAAAGGAAAAGAGCGGTATCATTTTCTACATGTACAATGAGTTGAACACAACCACCTGCTGAGTCTGTTACTATTCTAAACCTTTTGCAGCATTACCACTGTAATGAAATGATAATTATGCACAAGGGCGCAATAGTGGGTGGGACACTATTTCCCATCTGAAACTAAAATGTTTGCATTTCTTCATTCAGGGACCTTCCAATATTAATTTTCAGCAGCAAAAGCAATAATCATAACTGACCATGCTACTTTATTCACTGCATACACCTTCATGCATGTCTCCCCTTTTTCTTGCAGCTTCGGCCATTTTTCCTACACTGTACCAGGGCACACAGTTACAGAAACTCCAGTCACTTGCCAACATAAATAAAAACACACAAAACATAATCCACCATGGTTACGCTTTGAGTTTTTGTGTTAGTGACAGCCAACATAAATAAAAACACACAAGCTGTATTTAACCAGGATTAAGCTCAGTATTCAAAATAGCCACAGGAATTCATAGTTCGGTTGCAATCACACAGAAGTAATAGGTTCAATTTTTGAAACAAACACTCAAGTTGTTGTGCCATTTATGCCAATACAAAAAAAAAAAACCTAGAAGGATACAGCTTTCAATATTCATATTAGTGACAAAAACACACACGTGTTTGCAGCCACAACTTCAGTTATCATCACCACAGAAACCCACATACGTTATGGTTAGTGTTATATCAAAAATGAAAACATGGTACCATACAAAGGTACCCATTTCAAGTCCTTTCAAATTTTCACTCATAAAATTGCTTCTGCTACAAGAATAAGAGTGTTGGTGAATAAATAACTATACAGTAACACACAACTGCCCCCCGCAGGTATCCCTACTTTGGCGTAGTGGTGGGGCTTGTGTGGTCATATGATCCCGAGAGCTATGCTGGTAGTAGTGTATGCTACTGGTAGGGCCTCCCATGCCAGATAGGTCAAGGGTGATGACCCAGACAAAAAGGTATACCCTGGCCCTCCAGGTTGGGGGTTGGGCGTGAGGCTTACAACCTCACCCCATAAAAAAATATTGTTATGAATCCTCAAGAGGAGGCCAAGGCCCCCCCAGGGCTGTAGAGCTGATGATGATGATGAACACACAACTGCATTGCACCCGGTGCTTATATGTTGGGAGTCTTAAGCAGTTCTCAATTACTGTCACTCACCTGTTCATACAATTAAATAATCCATAAGAACAAAATCTCTGACACCTGACTGTAACCATGTTTGTCCACTATTATCCAATTACATTCTACTATAAGGAGGCAATCTTCAACAAAAATGTGCAACAAAGTTCAGGTATATTTTACCTCCCACCCCAGCATTTGCTATGTTTCTCCAAAACTTCACCACACATCTACCAGACTGCAATAGCATAACATCCTAGAAGACCATAATCTTCACAACTTTTTGTTCCATTTTCTAAAATAGTCAACTGAGCGTATTCTTAGAGAGACAACCCACATTTTAGAAAAGCCAATTTCTAAGTGTTCCGCAAAACTAAATGCAAGCACGTTAAAAAATTTTATATTACACAGCAAGGGTGAAAAAATAATTCCAAACCGTTCAGCAATCTTTATCTTCACGTTAGGAAGTTCTTGGTCACACACCTGCATTGTATGTGTTTCATATTTATTTATTTTATAAAACTACCTTACTCGTGTATGAATCGTTCCATGTATGACTAAAACACCCGTACCTTTCTTTTCTTGTCTCCACCCAATTCGAAATGCTTACATCTTTTCAAAGGAATCTGCTTACGATATTTGCATTCTGTGCATTCCATTCTCAGCACTATCTTCTTTGTTGTCTTGGCCTAAAACATTTTAAAAATAAATCGTGCCCATCGAATTAATTCACACTTACACTCAATAACTTACAAACAAGGAAATAAGTATACCTTCTTTCTGAAGATCGGTTTAGTCTGTCCTCCGTAACCCTGCTGTTTTCTATCATATCTCCGCCGTCCTTGAGAAGCTTGTCTTTCCTTGGATTTCTTATATTGAGTTACTTTGTGTAACTTATGTTTCTTGCACTTCTTGCAGTACGTACGCCTCTGCTTTGGTACGTTAACCTAAACAAATTTTAGTTCTCACATGAACGTGTCCCACTACGGCACATGACGTGAGCACCTTCTAATGGTTTATATGTCTACTGTACATGTCTATATTACTTACATCCGTAAACCCTGACATATATTAAACATTTAAAAATTATAACTTCAATATTGGCATTGTCAGAGGAAGGATGATGGTTGCTATAAATTGATTTACAATAAATCCACAACAAACTCACCATCTTGCTCTCACCCGGAAAAGACGTACATTCACGATAGATGTCACTCGCGTTCACTGTTTCAGGCATAGAAGTCATAGAGTAACCAAGTAAATTACAACTCCACGCCATCTTTTATCTTTGCCCGTTGAATTATGGTACACCAATCAACAGGAGCACCAACATAACTACTTTTGGTCCTGTAAAATTTGGCATAATGGATGATGCAGTAAAAAATTGGTACGTGAAATCTATGGCAGTGCTGTTTTTATTCACATTTACCCACACCATCGTAAGGCTGGATAATTTCGTGTTACCTGTAACATTATCATCCCTCAGTTACAGTCCAGTAGTATACATGAAAAAAATACGGATAATGAAAATGGGGGTTTGTGCTTTATGTCACCTGCAAAGGCAGAAGTTAACAATTCCATTTTCTGATTCAAAGCTTTATATGTTATTGAAATTAAGCGATATTCATAAGTGAAATCTAAAAAGAATATTATGAATCGCCCGTGAAAGAAGCAGATAGACTTTCAGAGCACTAACACTGCAGTAATGAGCACGACGGAGAAAAAGCCCTGGTCAAATTTCGAGGTAGTAAACAATTCAAACCAAAAAAGTTACACAGAAAAAAATGTTATCAAAACTATTACAAAGGATTCAAGACTTTGTTTTAATATCGTTTTAATTAGGACTCAAACATTTGTTGACAATCATTGCAAAATAAATTCCTACTTTATTTATGGCTAATTTATCGTCTGCTAGAAGCTCACATAGTATAGGAATGTGGAAATGTAGGTTGTCTGTCGAAACGACGAATTTTTAAGGCCGCGTGGTGGTGTGATTTGAGATACTGTCCTGATATTTGCCTAGAGGATATGCGAAAAACTGCAATCCCCATAATCTGTTCTGTGCCGAGATGTGAACGCGGGACCCCCCGATTACGAAGCAGGCGTGCTAACTACTCGGCCGCGACGTTCCTTGCGAGTGTTTGTTAATAAATTATCACTAATTGTAAATTAAAGTGTTTCACGTTGAATATGAAGTGTAAAAAGGACACTGTGTTCATAATTCATTATCACATTCTGTGAATTATTTCATAAGTTGGAACACACTGATTAGAGTGAAAATGGCGACGCACAGTATATGACAGTCGCTTCCGAACGTCAGTGATTGGCTTATGCTATGACCTCATCTAAAGTCTTGTACCCAAATTTACCAGATCTGTGCAGGTACTCTCCAACCCCTCGTCGAGGTAAGTTAGGAATTTTATTTTTTTAAAAGTTACAATTTAGAAACTTGAATTATTTATTTTATAACATAAAATATTTCTTCCGTTGGTACATTATCGAGACTTTATCAAATACTTGCTTCCAGAAGTTCTTTGCGTCATCAACCAATCACCGGTTTATCGAGCTTCAAGCCCGCGCCATCTTCATTTTTGAACAAAGCCTGTTGGAAGTGCGTTACGAGTTGTTCGCAGGAAATCTCCATAGAAAATATGAGTTCTAAGGAAAATAACGCCGAAGTCGCTGTAGATAAAGTGACAGAAAACAGCGAAAAAGGTGGAGGTGATGTGAAAGCCGAGGTGAAAGGAACGAAGAGGCCAGCAGAGGTGAGTACAAATAAGAGCATCATAACTAATACTCGTGGGCATGTATTGGCCAACGCTCGGAGGCTTGTGTGCATCATTACACCAAGGAATGTCATTTTCTTTCGTTTTGCGTTTATTTAGTAGTTTAGCTGTGTGCATAGTTGTGTTTCATAGTAGAATTAAGTGTCATTTACTTGATTTATAATGTGTGAAGTACTTATATCACTGTGAACATCCGTGGCATTTTGTTGCCATGTGAGAAAATGCCGGCCGGGTATCCTAGCAAAGGTTCCGCGATGTTTTTGAGTAAGTTAACTTCGACACTGTCTTTAAGTGCTAGTAATTTTTCCAATATTTGTTGTCATGTGGTGCGTATTGTATTTAAATGTGTAAAATACTTCTTTGTGAAAAGAAAATGGTGCGTCCCGCGCTTTAAATTTTTGCGGCCCTTGATTGAGGCTAGGCACTCGTACATTTTGAACGTGGCGGTCTTTCGAATTCAAGAGCTTTTGGGGTTGGAGGCTAGGTGAGAATCAATAGTAAATCGCGTTGGGAGCCTGTATGGAGGCTATGATGATTGTTATGCCATATAAATTCTGTTCTGAGTAAACTTTATGGCAGCACATCAACCAAGCGAAATGATACATACAAATTTTTGTTTCGTTTCAAGCATGGTTTTCTCACATGTGGTATCTCTATTGTTTATCGATCTTATTAGAAACATTTTGCCATTTGTCTCTATTGATCTCGTGATCGTGGTATCCCCTCCAGTGTATCTGGCTATGCAGTCTGTTGCGCTGTATTAAATCTGTATAAATGAGCATTTTGTACTTTTTAGCGTTTCTTGTAGTGGGGATTGTCACTTGGGCATGACGCTGTTGTATGTACGTGTGGGGGGAGGCGTTGACCTTCATTATCCCCCTCAAGCCTTTTTCCTAAAGTTCGTACTTGGCTCCCGGAAGTTGCACGCACAGTGAAAGATGTGTAATGGTTACTGAGGGTGATTTCATTATCCTTCAGAATTTTGACTCTTAATTTAGAGCATTGATTGCGTTAATGCATAATTAGTTGTTTGCTTGAAATTATCGGTTTACGTTCCCGCCTAAATTTCATTGTGGGTGCCGGTTTTAGGCAGTTGTACCCCCGGACAGTCCCCCATCACGGAACCCTTATGGGCTTTCATAAGCGTCCTGCACCCCTCTCCCTTCCGGCGTAGTTTATCGCTGTAAAGTTAGCACAGAAAGAGAAAAAGAGTACAATGATAATGCGTGCCGAGCTGGAGGGAGGTTGAAAGAACGAGATGGGAAGCTTGTAGCTCATGACCAATCAGCGGCGCCTGCTGCAGAGAGGGAGGGTCGAAGACCTAGCCTCGCTACAGGTCTCTAGCAAATAGTTTGCAGTTCCCGAGGTATACTCTCACGTAATATTCCTTTCGACCTCTTCCCGCCCTTTCTCTTCGTTCACTGACGCGACATTTTACCGTCAGTATTTCCTTTTGCCATTTTCTTTCTAGCGCTTGTTATTCCATTGATACACCCTTCATTCGTTGTTAGTATACAACTCGTTTACGTTATTAAGAATAGATTGTTTAAAGGTCACACTGCCTTGTGATGCTGTAAGATCAGTAAGACCCCCTCCTCCCCCTGCCTTGTATGCTAATGGCAGCATTTTATCACAGGGCTGTAGGAACTGCAAGTGGTTTTGCCGAAACGTTTCCGCCCAAAATTCAAGGTTAATAATAACGATCAAAAGTTGACTGTGGAGCGGTGTGTACAATAAATTAGATAGCAGTTGCCCAGGCACTCACGTAGTATAAATGTTTCATGACCGTAACGTGACAGCGTAATGACAGTCGAGAAAAGCCAAACCAAAATTGGAGTGGGACGACATCTCTTCATATTTTTCGGTAATGTAACCAAAATCTTAGCGGAAGACATCTTTCGTTATTTTTCTGTATAATTTTAATTACTGAAATAGTGAATGTTGAGCGAAGTTATGATTATTTGTAATGAATAAGACTGTGCTTTTAATTTTCTTGACCCAGTTAAGGCATCAGGGTCGATTCTGTTTGCTAACTAGTAAATGAGTCACTGAGCATCTTTCCTTCTGGTTGTGTAAGTGTTCTGGCTTTTCTATTTATAGACAAAAAGTGAGGAGGCAAAAAAGGCCAAGAAGGAGGAGAATGGTGAGGAGGAGGAGGATGTAGAAGACGAGGAAGATGTTGAAGGAGAGGAAGAAGATGAGGAAGAGGAACTGCCAGAAGGGGAGGAGGAGCTAGATGAAGGAGAGGGTGAGGAAACTTATACAAAATGTGACATGTTACTGATCAGAAAACAGCTACATTGATGTGAATAGTGTATGAATAAGGTTGTGTCTAGGAAATCGCGTCACGGTATTGAATAAGAAAGTGAGTTTTGTTGATTTTGTATACAGTTCTTCCTCAAAATTTTGGCTTGTGTGGCAAGACTGCTTTATGATAATCCATACAGAGTAGCATTTGTAGTGTCTTTCCTTGTCATTTTTGTGGTAGTTGTATGCAAATAATTGTGTGATATATATATATATATATATATATATATATACATACACACACACACACACACACACACACACGTATTTAGATTTCATTTTCATAATATAATCTTGATATTTTCTTGTTTTGTCCATAAATGGAATATGTGTGCAGTTTTATTAGTTTTTATAGTCTTTCCCAGTTGATGATCATTGTTTTAACAGTGTTGTGGGAATATCTATACGCTTCATGACTGAATTTCATGGAAGATACAGATGTGTCTGAATTGTATGTAGTTCTACATTGGGGTTGCTTTAACATTTGCACATTTGTAAGTTGTGAACATTGTTTCTTGATCAGTGACATGTCATTTTATATGAATAGCCTTGGCAGCAGATCTAATCATTAATTGTTTGCCATATGGAGTATTGTGGATGTTTAAAACCATTTCAGTGGTTGGGTTTTGATCAGCACCCATTTTACCATTTTTATATGTCCACCGAATTAGTTCTATTGTTCCCTCCAATGCTTAGTTCTCACACATCCTTTACTTGTTTGATTCTGTGTGTATTAGAACTTGTGTGTGTGGTGTCAGTGCAGGAATTGTTTGTGTATTTTAAATACTGCATAAGGAGAGAGTTCAGTCAACTGTGAAATATAATTGCCTGGACTGAATCCATGGAACATGTTTGAGATCTCAAAGAATGCCAGTCAGTTCCCAAATCACAGCTGCAACTGTTAGAGGTGTTGAACCCTTTTGAGCCAAAATTAAGTGCCCAGTGTATACTGCAGATGGCCAAGATTTAAATGGCAACTCACTGCTCTGCATTATCTGTAGTTGACTGCGGTGCCAAAGGGTTAACACAGGACGGGGTGGTGTGGTCTGGAGCCTTGTAGCAGCTTTGTCATCTGAAAGGTGCACAGTCCTCTGTTTATAAAAATAGCCTGTATTTCTCCTATCATACTGTTATTTTCACATCTTCCTTTGAGCAAAAATAGAGAGGAGCATATCTGTCAGATTCACAAGATATATGTGAGTCGATTAGGATGAATCATGTTTTGATACAGTCAGTATGCAGATTTGGTCAAGGGTATGAAAATTATTGCTGACAGATTGTGCTTGTAGGATGATACATACCAGTGACTTGCTGCTACTAAGGTAGACCGTAATGCTTCTGATGTGCTCCTGTGATGTGTGCATCAATTTGCTTGTCCTGTGCACTCCACTGCCTTTTCTGTGGAATTGTTTCAGCCTGGTATGGCAGGTGTTCACCAGATCAAAAACACTTGCCCAAACAAAGCTCCTTGACCTTGTACTTGTCCCTGCCTTTGCTGTGAAGAAGTCTCATTCCAGTATGACAAGTGTCCACCTAGCAGGACATGATGGCGTGGCTAGAGCTGCATGTCTTTTTCGTACAATAGAAGAGAGCAGTGCATGCAGATTTTCCTAGTGGCTACCACTTTTCCCTGTAGCCCCTTGTGAGGACTCTTCTTGTCTGGTGATTGCAGTATATACCATACCCCCTCCTCCCTTCACCAAACTGTGCCTAGGTTTGTGCTTTTAGGAGACATGAGTTTCCAGCTTACTGCATTTTTGAACTGGCACTTTGCTTTTCAGCTTTATATCTGTGGAATTGAATCAAGCAGTAGGTAGGTTTTAATTATGCCGTAGATGTCTTTAGGGCATGGAAGTGTAGCAACATGCATTCTGGACCACTGCACTAGTTTCAGGTAAATTGTTTGATTCATGTTCTGCAGTTTTATTCTGGGAGATTACCTGGTATTCACTGCAGACAAGTGGATGAATTCCAGAGCCGGTTTGTATGTAGTGGTGAAAAAAGAAGTGCTGCTGCCTGCTGGGCATAGTGTGTCAAATTAGGCAAGTTAGGGGGCTATGCAATCAGGCTAATTTGAAATTTTCTGACTTTTCACAAGTAGGATTTTGTGGTGGGTATTAAATGTTGACTACTGTTTACCTTTTAAGATCTCCTATATGCTTGTTTATTGTTACTGTTTATCTTTTACTGCCCTCTGTGTTGATCAAATCAGATTACAAGATGGGGTTAAACAGGGAGTAGGATTCCAGCTGTTTGTTTCCAGATCTCCCTTACTATCAAAAAGGTTCATATAAGTACAACATTCGGGCTTCTGCTTGTTCCTTTGGTGCAGCAGTACGTTTCAGTTCTTGGACATGTTGCAGTCTACTTCTGCTGGTGTACTCCAGTAGATGTTGGAACTGTGCCTTCTAATGGACCATCTGGTTCATATCCTGCAGTGTTTTCTAGTTGTGTCCTTTGTCTTATTCAGCACTGTATATTGGCTGCCTCTACAGTTGGAAATGGGGTCATTAAATACTGTATTTGATGATTGTTAAGACTCTCCTCCCACCCCATGAAAAAGCCCCCAAAAGTCACCATGGATCCAAACACTAGAAGGTCAGGCTGTTTTGAATCTGCAACATAAATACCTTGCTAATTATAGGATGCAGTGTAGAACTTATGGGTGGTATCAGACAGGAAATACAATAGAGTTGTTAGTTGCTGGTTAAAACACCAGATATCAGGGAAACTATTGCAAGAGTACTGAGAAGCATTTTGAGTTGGCCGCAAGTGGAGTGAAGCTCTCAGAAGTTGCTTCCCAGTCGTAAAATTTGTGTGCTCGGTATGTTACTACTGATTGTAGGAAATTATAGTGGGTTTGGTGTGGGATACTGTAATGTCGTGTTTCTGCTTTGGTGTATATCATTCAAGTGATTGAAGACCTGCGATGGGACACACACATACAAATGGTCTCTCAGCCCTTTCCCCCCCCCCCCCCTTATTTAAGAAATTTATGCAAATTGTTTTGAAGTACGGCATGTTTAATATTTTGTTTTTTTTTGTAATGGGAATTTCATTTAATTTTCCCCCGG
>Ga0123355_10004846_pt1 | contig 19584 bp, 8 predicted proteins | sample TergutEmb28metaG_3_FD_89872 | JGI IMG/M metagenome (GOLD analysis project Ga0123355, IMG submission 89872) | Embiratermes neotenicus P1 segment gut microbial communities from Petit-Saut dam, French Guiana - Emb289 P1 | ecosystem: Host-associated > Arthropoda: Insects > Digestive system > Gut ...
TGAGTCGACCCCAGGGCCATAGTGCGATCGGAAGGATTTTATGTCAATGAAAAATTCCAATGACACCAGCTGGGATCGAACCAGCGACCTTCCGATTTGTAGCACAGCACCTTAATCATGCCACTGCAGTTCCCATGTATGTATGTATGTATGTATGTATGTATGTATGTATGTATGTATGTATGTAGGTATGGGTGTATGTATGTATGTATGTATGTACTACGTATGTTTGTATATGTATATGTGTGTGTGAATATGTATGTATGTAGGTAGGTATGCATGTGTTTGTATGCATGTATGCGTGTGGATGTATGTATATGTGTACATATGTATGTACTATATGCATGTGTGTGTATGTATGAGTACATGTACGTACGTATGTATGTGTGTGTGTGTGTGCATGTATCTGTACGCATGATCTCTCAAGTACTTGCTTGTGTACGCGTAACATACGTACCTGCCATCCCAAATTCTAGACAGCGAGCCGTCGAAAAAATTACTTTACAAGCACAGTTCCTTTCTCAGTCAGTCATAAAAGTGTAAGTAAATTGGAGCGCTCCTCGAAAAGTCTTCTGCTTAGTTTAGTGTTTTCAGTTGGATTCAAGGAATTACGAGATTATAAATCTGCCTCGCACGTTTGGTGTTCGTTGAACACTCCGAAATGTTTCGGCCAGCATGTCTTGCCTGATAGACATGACTGATTGGAAGGATGTTGGGAACTTCCGTGATGGATGAAGTGAGGATACAGTCTGAAGTGGCTCAATTGTGGAATGTAGGATGACTAGCTGCTGAAAGAATACTTCGATCCACAGAGTGTCTAAGGATTTAACCACATCCAGGACGATAACAACTGTCAGCTTCTCAAAATTTCTGTTATTGTACGGAGGAGGGACAGATGTATCATCGACCTGGAATGGCCATCTATTGATGGTGCGTCTATGTGAAATTAAGGCGAAATAAACTCACTGTCACCAGACAGCTACTTACCAAAGGAAGCATTTGTACAACTGTACCTTTCCTGACGTCTGGAGGTGTATATATTATACGTTTAGTGACGTAATTTTTAAACATAAATTTTTCATCACAATCACATTACAGAAAAGATAATTATCCGAATTTTATCGGAATTTAAAATTCACCCACTTGTAAAGAAAATTCAAAATTACAGAAATCATTTGATACAACATGTTTTGTGAATGGACAGAGACAGACGGCTACACCTAATTACGAAATATCAACCATACGGAACACGAAGCCAAGGACGACTACTCAAAAGGCTTCTAGATTGTTGAGGGGACTGGAACAGGTCACTAGGCCTAAAACCCTGTAAATTATATTATTATTATTATTATAGATCGAAAAATCTGAGAGTCATAGGCCATTGCAGTTCTTAAATAATCCTTAATTTAATATGCTTTACATATGCAAATAAATGTTAGATATTTAAGAGGAAAATTAGTTAAGAGCGATATGTGCAGTTGCAATTGTCTTAATTTTGGAATCGGCACTGGTAATGACTGTGTATGTGGAAGACAATAGAAAACCGAAATTGAGACAGGAACAGAGTCGAATGTTTTCACACATACGGTAAGGTACCCAGGCCTGAAGAAGAAGTTAAACAGGCCCCCTGCCCTCCCTAACATAGTTTACATGTGAAAGACCCCAATGCTCCTTACGAACTTCATTATGGGTCAAGTTATTAATTTTAAGGATGTAACAACACCAATCACGAACGTGACCCTGTTCTTGTGCCAATAGTTTTATGAATATCTGGGCTCTTGTAAACAACAGTCTTTCGAGGGAAATCAGCACGACAGCCTCACTGGAATGACAGGCGACTGAGGGTTGGTATCGTGACTCCGAACCGTTAACTGAAGAATATAAAAGTAAGGACCGATAGAATAGAGCTACTCACATTATACCAATATATAACGTGAATAATTTCCAGTAAGAAACTCTGAAGCAATGATATTCGTTTTTTTTTAATCGCGTGCGCTCGAAAGGTGCGAGATAGAAGTCCAAGTTGCTGTTGCCGTTCACCGAACTCCATATGCTTGGCTGTTGGTCGTAGGTAACGAAGAGCTGCGTAAAAACTAATTATTTCACAGTCCGTTAAAGGTAAAAGTAAAGTTACAGGTTAAGGCAAAATTGTCCCTGAACACGCCTTGGAAGTTTATAGGGGTAAAGCTATTCCATTCCATGTATGGCGCTACAGCCCCTTCTGGGCCCTGGGCCCTCTCAGAGGACGCCTCCATTTTTCACTGCCTTCTGCTCATCTCCTCCATCCCCGTATTCCTAGGATCTGTGATATGTCCCTCCGGACGTCGTGCTCCCATCTTCTTCTTGGTTTTCCCACGGGTCTTGTAGCATGAAACTTCTCACTAAGAACCTTTCTTGGGATCCGTTCATCTTCCATTCTTATTGTACGACCCACCCATCCTAGTCTTCTAATTTTAATATCGTCCATGATATTTAGATCTTTTGTATGAATTATATATTTCAGTATTCCATCTAGAACACCAGGGGCCTTTATCTTTTATTAGGTCATGAATCTTCTTAATATCTGGGGCAAAGTTATAGCTTCACTCATTTTCAACATATGAACTAGATCTAGGTGAGTGGTCAGCCTCACGCTACGACTGCTTGTTACCCGAAGTCCCAGAAGCCATTCAATAGGACTCTGTGTTGGCCTCAGACACAGGATGGATGGTTTAGGTTACTTTATTCTCTATCCATTTTTACAAATTATTTGAATTAGAAGAGGGCAAAGAAGTACAAAATAGAAATGACAACTGAAAATAGACACAGACTTAATTTAAGATAAAATATATGACCATAGAAAATGTTGATAGGAAACATTCGTGTTTTCAAACTTTTCTTTTCTGCCCTTTGGAAGTTCTTGTAACATATGGCAAAGGTAGAATAAACAAAGACCTTAATTATGTGATTTCACTTTCTTCCTGTCGCCTCCTCTCACTTAGGTCCAAATACTGCCCCAACACACATTCCTCAGACGGCCACAGTACTTCCCCTGCCTAAAATCATGACTGGGTTTATAGCCTATATTTGTAATTTTTATACTATACAAGTGAACGTCGAGCAACGATTCACTTAGGTCGACTTAACAACTACAACGTAACTCAGTCAAGGATCAGCTTGCTTCCACAAAAATAAACTTCCACGTAGCATATACGAGCAACGTATTGCATTTTGACTCACAATGATCTGTACCACAGTTACTTATCATGAAGCTTGATTAATCTACTTGTACTAATATTCTCTGACGCATTTCTGACTTACTGTACATCCCTATTTATCAATCTATAAAAATCCTAACCCCTTTCATATAAGTGAAATATTTATATTTTAACACATCAACATTTACAATTTCCAATAAATCAAATGTAAGCCCGCAGCACGTCATCTGTTCAAAGTTTACACATACGGTACGTTGCGGTGTAACAAGGTGGTTTTGCTAAGTCCCTGTAGTGTGGGCAGAAGTGGCGCTGTGTGTACTGTTACATCCTGTGTGTCGCTGGATGCTGTTGCGGAATTTGAAGAGAAATTTGCTGTCAAGAGCCGAAAGGTTGGCCAACTTCGTACTTTGTGCTGAAGTGCGGAGGGTGAAATAACAGAACAGAACATGGCGTCACATTTAGCAGCTGCCAGGCGTCACGTTCGCGACAGTAACGCAGTCTACCAGAACACTCTGTTCTGCAGTACAGTCGTGTACGGACCTTACCAAATGCGTCGCTTTTCAGTATTGACAGAAGAACCATGATACTGTCACACGTGTAAGACTGGTTACTAGGCTGCGTAACGACAATTCATCAACTGCACCGATTACAGAGCGGCAAATAAAGGAATGGATGTCTGAACGGCAAATTGGATAGGATGTGGAAAGGGGAAGTTATTTTCCGATCTCGCACTTACCTGGGAGTTCTAATGGAAACAATGAAATACCTCTACACGGTGAGGCGGACACTGGACACAGATTAGAACACGAGATACCACAACACGAGGCAGATGTACTATCAACTCTACAGGAATATTCGACGACAAACCTGCGTAAAGCTGAAGTTGCTGAATCTACGAAGTAAATTGAGCTATATTTTGTGCCATGATAGTCTTCTTGCACAATATGTTCGGTGCTGAACTGCTAACACGTAACGCGTGTAGGAGCGCAAATTTGTATTACACATTTTATGAGTAGTTGAAAAAAATAAAAATCTTCTATCTCGTGAGCCACTGTGCAGGTTGGATTAGCGGTAACGGACAGGACTTAAATTCGACTACTGATACATAATTTGTACAAACACATTACTTCAACTGTAGAAAATATGAAGATACATGACGACAAAATGATCATGTCATCTGTTAATAATCTGGGAAAAGACGAAGGTGGAATATTTTAACGTATTATTGCAAGAGTTACTGAGAAATACCACCCAGTTTCTGAGTCGATATAAGTAATTGTATGGCTGTGGATCGAGGTGGGATTCTTCTAAACACAAAGCAGGTGATACGACTACTACACAGGCAAGTTTAAAAAGTAGATGTAGGTCTAGGTGGAGAGGGTAGTATAAACATGAGGTCATCATAAAGAAACAAGATGCGAAGATGTGGATTGTATTAACTTGTTTACAAAACGACGAGGGAAGGTTGTAGTAAGAGTCTGGGTTACAGCAAACGTGCAGTTTTGCAAGAATGACGCTGTTATGGGGTTTCAATAATTAACCGTTTAAAGCCCAGTGGTAAATACAAGCACCACAAGTTAAAACATAACTAAGTATATTTCGTATAATTCTCGCAATAAATGCCGATTTTTTCATACATAACAATGAAGGTCTGAGCTTTAAAATTAACATGGACTGTGTTTTCTGTGAGATAGAAACTGTAGTTTAGATAATGCCGGTCTTAAAACGGCTAATTGCCTAGGGAATGCTTGTTGGTCACTTTCCCCTTTGTGCAGGCTTATGTCCCACAAATTCCACAGGAAGCTTATGGATACTAATTTTTAAATGTACAACGCCAGTTTATCAGACGAAGAATACACTTCAGTCACACAGGGTGGCTACTGCACTAGACATACGGTAACGCTGAAAGCGGGTCGTGTACGAATCATGGAAAGCTGCAAGCTGCAAGATCTCAGTGTGAAAGTTTTTGTATGATTCAGGGAAGGACAACGTATGTATCCTTCGGTAAAAGAAAATTGTGCTGGTGGTGCTTAGAGGATCATATAAGCAATCAATATACCATAAGAAAGAAGGGGTGAAAAAAGGACTTACGCGATTTCTAAAGCAGTATGAAATATGAGTAATACGCGAGACTGCTGGTTCTGTCTTATCACGCAAAATTCAAATTTGTTTGTCACAGCAATGTTTCTGAAAACTACTTAAAGTCCCATATTACCAATTTTACTATATAGTTGTTGATTAAAATGTCGAATATTAAATTAAAGACTAATACATAACTAATTTGACACAAATAATTGCTATTCTACCTTGTTTCTTACTCATAAATAAGTAGCAAGCTAAGGCCCATAAACGACAGTCTTTGTAACGACGAACTTGCAACAGGACAATCGTCACAGACGTAGAAAGTACACAAAAATTCTCAGATGTTCTTCGAAAAAGAATAATCTAAATAACACAGATATTTCCCTCCCTAAAGCAGACTCATGTTCGTGGCGATAAATTCTGTGCAAGCATGCCCCCGCACACAGCACAGCGAACGCCTTGTGACAGCTCAGGTATGTACCGGGAGTACTGATTATTGTATCATACACATGTACTGTACGTAGCAAGTCCACGGTCAACATGCCGTTACAGATCTCTGTGTTGTCTGTTGTAGACATGTTCATTTGACATAAAGATTTATCTCCAATAAGAAAATGTGATATATCAAGTAGCCAACATTCATTCAGCAACACACTAATGTGAACTGCTTGTACCACTGGCATGACACTGACCATACAAAACCACACACTGTTGCCATCGGTCATTCTTATCACGCGACATGGTATGCAAATTGTTTCCATCTCCCAACATAGAATTTCACTAATTGAAATTCAAATGCAATTAAAATTATTTGTGTTTCAATACGATCAATATGTCCCTCCCTCTCAGTCAATGTCAATGTGCCCTGCATTCAGATCCTTATCTCTATCGTGGACTACTGTAAAATTAATTGTGATATACAGAACTGGCGCCTTGTGAAGTGCCCTCACGTTTTGGTGTGCCCTATTCTAACGTTCGTTGAATGTAAGAGGGCCATTTTCTTTCCTTCAGTTTTGTTACCGTTGACAACACAGACACGCCTAAAATTTTATATACTATACGATCGCACTATACTATACGATCGCACTATACTATAAGATCGCACTATACTATACGATCGCACTATACTATACGATCGCACTATACTATACGATCGCACTATACTCTCAAATGTGCACAGTCATTAATAAAGCTCTCAATCCCAAATGATTTGCTAGAAATATATTCGATATTTTCCTTTCTTTCGTCTTTAATTTCACAACATGATGGATAAATGGGCGCATGCCTTGACCCCATTCCTGCTATATTTCCATGTCGCTTGACTTGGTGCATTAAGCAAGCAGCTTCTCTGCACTGGCGGATAATGGACACGTCATTTACTGGACCAAGATGATCCTGAGAAGAAAGAACTTGCTTGCTGAGGGCTGTGATGTTATTTGTAGGGTTTGGAGATGGGATTACTTGCAGAATTTTGGATGCGCGTCCTGCCATATTGCTGAACGGATTAAGGCGGGCGTCATGTCCATTTATCTTTCATTTGACCCAACATGCCTCTCAACATAGCAGTGGCCTTATGAATAACGCGCTAAAGTTTTAACATCCCCGACATAATGACGTACGCCGCAACAGGTTAACCATCAGACGAATATCGCGGTCTGGCTTAATCATTATCACCCTTTGTCTGGAGGTCCCAGCTTCGATTATCAGCTCATACCAATCCTCTTGACTGAGGTTTTCTGGTGTTTCCTTACTCATGATGCAAACGCTGGGACAATTTTGCAAATTAGCCCAAGATTCCTTTCATCTCTTATTTTCACCTCACTACTTACAGCCATTTTCAACTTGGCACAGCACACTTGATCAAAATTCGTTTAAAAAGCAAGAAATGTAAAGGTTAAAGCAGTCCCATGTACGATGTATCCAGATATGAAAATATGCAACACGGCTGCTGGCTTCAAGGAATAACTGGTATATACTTTAATAATTTCCAACAATACTAATTGTTCTCCGTTTAAATGGCCCTGCAGGGCCGAAACATGTTGGGGAATGAAATAAATTTGTTTACCCCAGATTAATGTGCACGGTGTTGGTGTTTTATAAATAATAAAGCAAATTTATAAATTTCGTAGGAGTCTTAGAATAAAGAGTGAGCATTTGTTTAATCAATATTAACCGAAAGTCTTGCTGATGGACAGGAACTCAGTTCTCTGTTAGGTACGAAATAAACTGATAAGTAGGCTTCGTGCTTCTGATGTATAACTACTTGTAAATATTTCTATCACTAGACATTTACAAATCGTACCACTTAGATTATATGATTGATATTTTGGATTGTTGTCTTATGACTGACGTTTCTTTAAGCCAATCCAAAACGGATATAATGTCAGAACTCACTAAGATAGTATTTACTGCATAGTCTATGAATTTCATCGAAATGTGTCTAGCATCTAAACCATACAAGATTCAATTTCTATTATTACACAATAACCTTAATTGTGGAAGTCATTGATAAAGTTTAGTTGTTTCTTCTTATTTCGGTACCTCCGTGGTATTTAAAGTATTACGGAAATAATTATAGTGGCTGCAGAGGTACATTTGCCTGATCATTAATAAAGATTTAAAACGGATCATGCTAACGAAATTTTCATCCTAGGTTTAACGCATAAAATATTTAAAAACAAAAATGAATGCGGCCAATTTTTCGGTTTTTTCCCCAGACAGCTTTAATTTGTAGCAGACTTACCAGCAAGAACGTCGTTACTTAAAGAGGTCATCAATGAAACCATTCACTCCGAATGATTTGTTTTCGATACCAGCTGTAGGGCCATATTAGAGTATTTAACATAGATAAAACAGTACAATATATACACTCGTGTTGTGCAACTCCCAATGCTCGCACAGCGAAGCCACTTGGCGCACTGAGTGGCGACGTTGCCAGCTCTCTATCATAGCGCATGCATTCACGTAGTGTCATCTGTTCGCGGTCTGTGGAAGTAGTCTGGGAACTTTTTGATACACCTACGTATATATATATATATATATATATATATATATATATAGAGCCGGTATTAATTTTTGAACAATATGTACACACACACACACACACACACACAATCATAAGCGTTAGCGTCACGACAGTAACATTTCATTGGTCTTTAAGTTTTAATCCTTGTAATATTAGAGCATTCTTTCCTCTTATTTTCAGAAGAGTGGACTAATCATGGCCCTTTGAACACTAACGTTTAAGCGAGTTTCCCAAAACTGCGATTAGCGACAATTATCTTCGTTATGTTTGTCTGTCCGTCTGTCCACATAAAACAACTCGGCTCCCAACCGACCAATTTTTATTAAATGTTATATTTTAGTGTTTTTAGAAAATCTGTCGAGAAAATTCAAGTTTCATTAAAATCGGACACGAATAACGGGTACTTGATATGAAGACCGATATACATTTGTGATCATATTTTGCTCAATTCTTCTTAGAACGAGAAATGTTTCAGATAAATTTGTAGAGAAAATCAAATTACTCATGTTCATAAAGGCAGCACACACACTCACCACTGCGCTATAGACTGTTAAGTTTTGTTTCGCCTGGCCTTCCGGTTCTGAACCGCCACATCTCGCATCAGAATAAATAGAGTATTAACCGATTAATCGACCTATTAATCCAGTTGACGTAAGCAAACTGTTCCAAGTATGTTTACAGCTCTCTTTTCATACTTTCATACTTCAAAGTTTGGCAATATTAAGTAACATAATTTAATGTATTCATGTAGCAAAATTCAGTCTACATACCCAAAACTTTGATACCCTTGAAGCAATAGGATTTCAATTGTATTTCATACGAATACTACCCAAAATGTTTTAGTTATTTTAAAGCATGAAATCACATATTAGTTTCCACGCTCTTTATGTTTTTCAACTACACAATATCAAATTTGTATTACGCATTTCAGTTGATAGCAATATTGGACCCATTTAACAGATTTGCATTACAGATTATAAAGAGTGATAAATTGTTGCTGGAAACATCAATGTTTCATATCCAGGTTTTTTTTCCAAGTTATTATCATAATCCTACACTCCAGTTTTGTCTGCTGCACTTCAGGCTGCCTGTTTAATGTCCACATACCAACACTCAATAAAATATTATTTAAATAGACATACTGCCATGTTATTTTGTGAACGCGCCTAAAAAGGGCGCATTGAAACAAAGTGTGTATCACTGAAAGTCTGAATAATTAATACGTTATTGAACTCGAAAAGCTCAGTTCGACAAGAATCCGGAGACCAGCCCATGTGAGATTCAATGTGGGAAATGCAGCACCGAGCCATGATTTTCTCCGAGTACTTCGGCTATCCACTGTCAGTTTTCTTCCAACAATACTCGGCTCTCTGTCATTCATGCATCTATTTCCGACAATATTTAAAACTTAGCAACTGACGGCATCGTTAGATAACACAAATGAAAGTAAGCTATCTAAACAGGGGTTCAAAATAAGTCACTACATCTGTTGCCACACTTCGTGGATTATAATTTACTTTGCACAGAGCGGTTATATTTCAACACATCACGACGCGGCAGAGGATCGTGCCGAGCCGCTAGTGTCACGTTTACACGTAGAGCTCATCAGTATTTAGTGGAATTCTATGGCTCATTACAATGACATTAACTTAATCAGTTAATTAGTTCAAACGGGCTGTGTGCTGGGTACCGTGAGCACCACACGGAGTTATTATCTGGCAATCAGTACAAACACAAAATGTACGACTGCTGTAACTGTTACGAATTTATGAAAGAAGTGTGAATACAGGGCCCTACTTATCGGTATACTTGAACAAAGAACAACAAGCACTGTATAAGCCTAAACAGACTAGTCACATAACAGAAGGCATTTCAATTACTACAGATCCAAATCCTCACTACACTCGCCACTGAATTCCTTTGACGCTCTCGTGGTAAGTGGGCGTATGTTTGAAGCTGCTTGTGTCTCTGTAAAAGAATTTCGATAAAATTTGGTTCTAGCTCAGAGTCGACACTCAATGCATGTTAAATAGCAGTTCTGCACATTCATTTAACGGTTTTCTCAATTTACTTTGTCACTATAAATCTAAAGAAAAATAAAGCCAGGAAAATTGAACTAAAAAAACACAATTTTAAATTTTCTTACTTGAAACGAGCCACGAGACCGGTTTGTGATGAAGGCAAAGATATTTATAATTTCCCTAAATTTTACAGTTGTAACACAAAGACACGACTAAAGAATATATCGATAAATACAGAAACCATACAAGTTCAGAGTGTCTTGTTGCATTTACGCTATGTTGTTGCGGATCATTTTGAAAATGATGTCAGGTTTTCCTGTGCTTACCCTACGCAGTTGGCATCCCGACTTAGATTTGAACCCAGGACCTCCAGTGTACGACGTAACAGTGCGACGATTGCTGAAGGCCAAAATAATTAAAATATTTTGTTCATGTTAACTTCAGAATGGATGATAATTTATGACGTCAGTCATAATTTAAGCTCTTATTTGGTAGCTTCCAACTGGAACGCGTCTCATCGACATTCAGCAGTTGGCATTATGCAGAAGAATTTCAATATTATAAAAGCTGCCGGCTGACATAACTGACAGTTATAACTGGGCGTGATATATTGGACATGACCATGCAGAGTTAATGACGACTGGTGCTGTCTCTCCAGTGCGCTGCAGCATGCCATGACTGTCTGACGCTTAGCAGAAACATCGTGGTCTATTTTATTCCAGCAGTGCTATGCATGGAACGGAGTACTCAAGATACCTACGTGCACTGACGCTTCTTTGATACATTCACATGCGCGACGGTCCTCAGATAACCGCTTCAAAAAGTTCGTTAGGATTTAAAATTTCGAAAGAATATAAGACAAAGTAACACCGAAAAAACACTTCGTGTCTAAGTCATTTCCTACAAGAGTTTCCTTATTGTTCCTACAAGCACGGGGTTACAGAGCAGAATAGGTATGTGGCTAAGGTGTACATATGAGGTACCATTTACTACAAAGACTGTCTTCTGCAACACGAGGTCGTTTATTGTGGCCCTCCAAGCCGTCAGGGTCTACAAAATTATACGGCTTAATATTCTAGAAGGCAGTCCCCTTTATAACTACCTACTTAATAACATCAAATACTAAGTCACTCATGACACACACAATCACACTTAAAACCCTGGATACAAGGTTTTATTACAAAACCTGTTCAACTCCGCCCTATGCCATACTTTGAAGAATGTCAGTCGGAGTTAAAACATAGCGAGTGATTCTTCTTAAAAGATATGGAAGAATCTCTTTTCATGGGAAAGTTGTATGCATCAATCTTTACAAACGATTAAGAAAAATTTGAAGATTTAAGTCTTGCGCAACGCCACTGACACAAATTCAGGACTCTCAAGAAATAACTTGAAGAATTTTCAAACAAAAAATTCGGCAGTGTGGCAGGGAGCTTAATAAAAGTATCTGCAAAACGCCAAGTACAAACAGGAGTGACTCCAGTATTTCTACTTCACACGCAAAGTGCGTCGACTGGAATTCCAGGAACAGTGGCTAAATTACAGGAGCCTTATCTTCTTCCTTTGACTCAGTCCCTCTACATAAATACCTCACAAATTCGGACACAACTCTTTTCTTCCACATACTTACAATTTATTACTCATCTTACAAGCCTATCATTTGGCTTACATATCTGGTTTTAAATATTGAGACTGTTAATTAAGCAGCATGTAAATAAATAAGCCGATCCCAGTGGCTGCGCGATCTTAGGCGTGGGTCTGCGGCCGCTCACTTGGGGGATTGCGGCTTAAAATCCCCAAGGGGCACGAATATCTATTTCTTGTGAATGTTGTGCTTTTTCAGGTAGAGGTCTCTGAGACGTGCTGATCACTCGTTGAGAGGAGTCCTACCGAGTGTGTGTGTGTGTGTGTGTGTGTGAGTGCAAAAAAAACCCTGTACACCTAGAATTCGTAGGTAGAAGACGTCAGAATAATAAAGAAAGAAAATAAATTCTCAAATAAGTAAATAAGTACTTTTTTAGTCTGAACTCTTCCACATACTGATTGTAGTTGTAGAGGGTTATTAGTGCAAACTGTCACAATCGCTGACACATTCTCACTCGGTAGGACTCCCCTGGACGGGGTATCGGCCAGTCGAAGATGTTTAACCCGCAAAGGACACAACAATCACAATAGACAAATATCAATGGCGCCGGCGAGAGTCGAACCAGCAATTCCAGCAAGCGAGCAGCCCCACACCTACGACCAGACCTCGTGACCACAGAGATCGGCAAATAACTATATATGTAAGTAAAATATATCTCCGGATATGTGAAATCGGTTTTCAGTGCGTACGTGTTACTCGACAATATGTGTGAGTTAACGTTATGTATACTCCGGCTGTAACAGAAATGAGTACCAGGAATATTTCCTGGGGGTAAAGGCGGCCGGTGCGTAGGTCTGACAACCTTACCACATTCATGTGCCGACTGTTTTGAAATCTGGGAGCTTCAACCTCCTGGAACCCCCAGGACCTGTCCAGGCCTGTAATGGGATTGCTTTACCCTTTACCTGGACAACGCTTCTAGTTTAAAAGTTAATACATCAAACAGTTACCACGAAAAGTGTTTCGAAGGAAAGATGAATACAGAATGTTTAAAAAGTCAATGACAATTGAGTGTTTAAAATTTAATTTAATTAAATATTTGCCTTTTACATTTTACAAAAAAATTAAAGTTCATTAAATTTTATAAACGGAAGTAATTATCATAATTGATATACTATGCTGAGCATAGACACGGTTAAGACAGAACTAACAAATAAAAATACATAATTTGGAACTCACAAGAAAACACGAAACGTTTCAGTTCCCATTATTCCAACACACGTAACCTAACCTCGTGTTATGATCACGTATAACAAACGAAACTGCAGGAAACGACTCATGACCTATTCAAATTCCTGCAATTTCAGTAGCTTGGTTTTGTCTAATGTATCATAAATTTCCTCTGTTTTCAGACGTTCTCTTTTTTTTCGCACAACCTGTTTTGCTGTATTCATGCCAGAAGACGACACTTTTCCTAGGGTTAGCTGCTGCTTCTACGAAGGAGTCAGAAAAACTTTGAAATAAATTGGACACAAATGCTCTTTGTCACATAGTTCATTCTTACACTGGGTGTTACAAATTAACTCCATTTGCATATCCACGTATGATCCAAAATAGCATGCCAACTCTACTCAAAGTGTAAACAATTACCTACTTCAGGCTTTCTGTTGCTAGCAGTCACACAGACGGCAGCTTTCAATTTAGATTCGCTGACGTATCACACCACGCATCTTGAAATGACACAAAATAGACAAACTGACAAACACAAGCCATATATACGTGAAAACGTCCACTACTACTGTAATTGAAAATTCTTTCCTGCCGGAATTTTTGTCTCATCCACGATTACTATTAGTTTCTGTTCTGTCACTTACATAGGCATTTTTTCCGCAAATGAAATGCCATACACAGACTACTCCCTCATCGAAATCTTAAACAGAGGTCATTGTTTTACCTCTGAACTCATTTTCATGTCACTCACAGTGAATGCTCTTAAAATAAGAATAAATTATCACATAGTTTAAAGTGGATTCCACAAACAGAACCAAAACGCGTCCATAAATTAGCTACTGCATTAAAATGATTAATCACATTCGTTCATAAGATTATGTCAGGTTTTATGACGCCGTACAGATGGAACCTCGATATGATTTCACCTCCCGTTTCTTGAATACTAATTCTCAGATTGTGCAAGATTTTCTTGGTCAAGATGTTCATTCAATAGAAAGGAAATTCAACGCGATCATCGTCTTGGTATTTCTCATACAAGACTTAAAGAAACTGGACTCAGATTTGTTTCGTTCAGTTACGTGTTTCAGAGTTATCGATGAAACGACAGTGCATATATTATATTTATATTTATTAGATTTATTCTTGATCTCTTTTTAGGTTATTTAATTACATATTTTTTCAAACTACACCAATCAATGTCGAAACACGTCTGGAGAGTATTATGACAAATAAGTAGCTAGTAGTGTGGAGAAATGTGTTCATGATGACTTTGGAAATACTATCAGAGTATCCGACGGAGGGGGCTTAAAATATAAGTTAGGATACCCGATAGTCCGGCTGAAAATTGAGCCCTCTGTCCCTGGAATATATTACCATCACACTGACCTTCTCGGTGTTTTTATGGGAGGGATTTAAAAACAAGAAGACAGTTCGATGTTTATTATCTTGCAAAGATTGTAGGTTTTTGTTGAAAATCTCATGGACTCGCATTAATTGATACGCTGAATTAAATTTCAACATAGAGTAGATTGGTAGATCATAATGTTAATTGAAATATACAACACGGTTACATCTGCAGGGCATCGTTTAACAGTAAACGGTTCAGTGAAATGTTAAAAAGTCCTTTCATTCCGAAATTCCTGCTTTCGAACTAACAGACACCCAAAGGTGCGGTCCATTTAATCTAATAAATGAGATTTTAACCCTTATCCTGCTAACGTGGAGAATAGGGTGAGCTGCTAATAATGCCAGTAAATGGCAGATTGGATTTAACTCGGCTTTTAAAGGGTTAAACTCACTTCTTACGCTTGAAATAACTCAGTAGCTATATTCATATATCCTGGGAATCTTATTTAATAAACTATGTTTTGAGATGCCTATATAATTTCGAGGTAAAATCTTTTGGTATAAATTGAAACTCACTGCTTTCGTATGTAATATGAATCAAATATCCAAGGTCGCCCTCTTCAGAGACACATAAACTTGGTTGATTTTGTGAATGTTTCTCTTTCTTGGAACACTGATTTGGAAGAAGTGATACAGATCCAATTCATTTCCCTACTGAATAATTATAAATACAGTTCACTCCATGAAATATATTACTATTTTTTGCCTTCCATTTCTGGGCACTACACACTTTTCCTAGGTGGACTAATAGTCGCTAAGCTACTCAATAAATTCCCCGCTCTTTATGGAACTGTAGTATTCCTTTTGATGCTTACAAGAATTCGTCATTGGATAACTGGACAGTATCATGATCCGGAAAAATTCTTAATCTAAATCAAATCTTATCTTCGAATTAATTTTAACATTACATTAATCCCACACAATTAACGATGTCGGAATGCGATCTATAGCCTTGTCATTAGGATCCATAACTGTCAATGTTCTGAAAATCATGTTATATACAGACATAAAATCAACTAACACACGAACAGGAGACAATATACTGATGGATAGAAAGTTTAAAACTTGCAACTTCGAGAAATTGATTTCAGTTTTGTGTCATGGAAGGCTTTCTGAAAACAAGTATCACATTACAGTTTTAAAGTTTTGTAAAAAACATAGTACTGTCAGGCATTTGACAATGAAGTATGAAATAAGTTGTAAAGTAGGTATGTTGAAACTTAGAGGACATAAATTTTCAGAATGATTCTCTTTTAACTGGACTTTTCTGTAAAAGTCTTCCTTCTACGACTGTTATGGTGCAACAAAAATCAAAAGGAATTATTAAAGACATTGTAGAATATTGGTAATGCGATTCTTTGGCTAGTGGGGCTAAGGACGTTGAGAGATAGTTGGCTGATTTTATAGCCCTGAACAATAAGAATTTAGAAACAATTCAACTGGAATAAGAGAGGAGCGTGTTTTATTGGAAATGGCGAGAGGGCAGGGCAATGTCTTTAATATTTCCATAGACTGTCATAGTTTAGAAACACGTGTTATACTGATAAATGTCTGCTCACAAATATTAAAATACGTTTTTTAAGAAAAATATGCTCGAAGGCCTTTGTAATATTCTGATATACAATTGTGCTAAATTATAGTTCTCTATAGCTAGCACTATAAGTCACCGAGAATCACTGGGTGAAAGAAACTGAGGGTCTACGATATATTCTTCGTCTACTTCTGGTAGCAAGTCAGGAAATAAGTTCGTACTCTTTGCCGGAAACAGCTTATCTCCATGATCCATACAGATGGATGGTTCTTAAGAAAATGGATTGGTGGGGGGTCACCGAACATATCTTAGGGTCTCGCACGAAACAGCTTTTAAGAAAAGATTTGCACTATATAATAAGAGCTGTTTTGTAAAAATATAGTAAAACGTCAGTAACTTTTTTTATGTCTTGAGAAAAAAAAATAATGTTAAGCTTATACTAAATTTTTCCTGGAATTGGAAGGCAATTTTCTCTACCATGCTGCATTGTATCACTGATGTGTTTATAACACTGGATATATTTATAAATAAGTTTGCAAAGTCAGTGTAAAAATAGAGGACTTTGCTGTGAAACAAATAAATTTACTCAATGACCAGCTTTGGCATCAGCGATAATGAAATATCAGATTGTGTAATAAAATGATCATTTTTTAATTTACATATTCCTAGAATCAATCAAGGGCGGAATATATGTGAATAGCCAATGTTACTGGACTTAACTAGTTATCGTTATGGTATCAACCAGGACAACGAACTAGCCAAAGGCTTTATCTGCAGGCCGAAATTACTTTTATATCAGCAAAACCATACAAAAATTTTAATTGGGCAATTATCTGTTTGTCGTCAGACGATTTTAATATAATGGAGTTGGTGTGGTGAAGGTGGTGCCAAGTGGTGAGTGCCATACTGTTGTGTCAGGTGGTGTGGTTGCCAAATTGTAGCAAAACCAGTGATCTGCGACTCACATCCCTGTCTCACGACAGATCATCCTCGCCAATCACGAGTAACTCAGACTGCCATTCTAGGCATCACTCGGTGTTTTCAGATCAGCTTTGTCTGCAACCAGTCACCAAATGGTGCACTATGGTAAGCGTCTTGCGTCCCAACTTTCACGTCGTCTGGTAGTTTTCTTTTTTTACGCGGACGTCCGAGCCGTAATACTTGTTTCTTAGATAAGTATTCAGAGGGTCTTCATATCAAAACCAATTACTATTATCAGTATGAAGCCCTTCTTCCAACAACTCAATTTAAAATCTTCTAACATTTCTTTGGTGATGAAAATGAACGTAGGAGTGTGAGTCAAATGAAACCCTTAAATATGTTTTATCTCGTAATTTATTGAAAACCAAAGGTACACAATGACTTCATTTTTCTACGTAATATCATACTGCCACCTGTCGGCCACTCTTCAAACCATGTGTATCATTGTTTAAACTTACAAGACAATCGAGCTGTGGTTCGAATTTTCATCGCAATTTTAAAGTTTTCAGTTGATATTTTAGATTATTTTAAATATCGTAGTATATTTCTGTGTCGCCACGCTCTTTCTGTTTTACATCTTCGCACCTTAATATTACCATCTGCTACAACGCGTATCTGAGGCCACACATTTCGGTGAATTTGTATTAACGTTCTGTACAGAGTGTACTGGTTTACTACGTAGATTATGAGTAAATAAGTATAATTTATTATTAGTAATAAATTACAATATCTTTAAATCTCAGACCCTAAAAATCGGGGATGTAGCTACAACCTAAGCACTATACCAAACTGCCTGTCAAACTAAAAGTTCCAACACCCCGTAAGACAATAATTTCAGTACTCAACGCAGTAGAAATCTCGAAGTCCCATATTTCACCTTGTATACCTCCGCAAAGAAGGTAACTGCAGAGGTTCGGCAGATATAACGTGTTACGGAAATAGACCAGCGACTCCATACACAAACATGAGTATTATTTTGGTTTCTTTTCGAAAACCTAAACCAGTCTGATAAGTCTGCCTCTTACTTCAAAGGTGGTGATATTTATGTATGAAGCACCAGATCCAATGCCAATTTGTCCGCTGCAAAATCCCATAAGACCTAGTCTGAAGACACAATTCGAACTCGCGCAGAGAGTTATCAGCGGCTTACCACACTAGACAGCGCTGAATTCTTAGGCTGTTATCATAATATTAAATTAGACAGAACCGTCTATTAAATATCGTCTTGATCAATATCCACTAGCAAAATTAGAAATAAAGTAAACCATGTTCCTTGCTTATTATTTTAAAACATGGTTAGTATTTCAGAATCACACTTTTTAGCGTCAAATAATTACTTGGAAAGATTTGGAAGGAGGCGGGCGTAGCTTATTCAGGGTAACATTACAGTAGTTGCTTGAATTTCCTGACAGAAACATTAAACAAAGCTTATTAATGCAGGCGATGATCCGGCGAAAATTCGAACCAGGCATCTCATGACTGAAAGCGCAGGCAAGTACCACCAAAATATTATTAGTACACAGCCGAAATATATACTTCCTGTGTAATTTGATACAAGGCACGCTAAATCATTCCACTGTCTGACAATTCATCTCCTACACGACGTTAAACGCCATCGATAAAGAGACACTTTCCTGAATTCAACCCATAGTTTATCTCGATGTATAAAATAGGCTGTCATTACCTGCAGCAACGTTCATAAACATGTCAGCTATCTTGGGGTTAATTAATGAATATGCAGCACGTCATCTGACAGAGAGGAAAAAAAGCAACGTTCCATACATGATAATAAAATTATCACACACAAAAATTATATTTCATCATATGTTTCAAACAACTAGCAAGAAATCACAGAAGATTAAGTGAAACCCCATATCGATATTTCTAAATTGCTGAGGGAGCAGCTAATTTATTATGTTGCACCTATGTTTGCAATCATGAGAACTTTGAGAAAATAATGCTGATGAAATGTGTGGACATAAGGGGAGAAGTAACGAGCGAATAGTGGAAATTAGAAAGTAGGGGAAATGACAATAACACGCGTTAGCTACGTAACAGACATGGAGAGAGAGGTGAAATATGTAGATGATTTTTGTTGGAAATTCCGATGGGAAGAGAGCACTGAAGATATACAGGTGTAGAAGAGGAAAAGACTAACTAAGGAGGGAGGATTCATGTCCCTGTGGGCGCGGCAAACTGGTGGTCGTTGTAAACCTGGTGATGGATATTGTCGTAACTACAGAGTAACATATTGACAAATAATGTTTGCGTTTTCGTGTGATGTAATGCATTAACGTACAACATGAGACTGCTTCTTGTCTGCTTGCCTGCCTCTCTGTTTCTCCATAAGTTTTGTTTCCGGAAATAAAGAAATTATTTTGATTATGTTTTATAGATTGAACTTGACTTTTGTTTGTTCCTAGGAAACATGTACTAATTCCCTTCATACTTAAGTGAGATTTTTACCGCTTTTCTAAAAAGCGATTCTTTTACGACTGAAGGTTTTAAAAAAAAAAAAAAAAAAA
>Ga0123355_10004847_pt1 | contig 19583 bp, 18 predicted proteins | sample TergutEmb28metaG_3_FD_89872 | JGI IMG/M metagenome (GOLD analysis project Ga0123355, IMG submission 89872) | Embiratermes neotenicus P1 segment gut microbial communities from Petit-Saut dam, French Guiana - Emb289 P1 | ecosystem: Host-associated > Arthropoda: Insects > Digestive system > Gut ...
CACGGACCCCGATGGCACCTGCAGGTCGATGCCGTCAACGGCGGTCAACTCGCCGAAGCGCTTGGTGAGCCCGTGCGTGACGACGGCAAGGTCGGAATCCTCCATGCCCTTCTCCTTTCTGTCGCAGTAAACTTACTGTGACTATAAATATTCTGCAACTGAAATTTTGCGTGTGGGAGCGCTACGCTGGTCCCAGTGCAGAACGACCCGGTGCAGAACGACCCGGTTCAGGACGGCCCGATTCAGGACGGCCCGGTGCACGACGACGCGACCTGGCCCCCGGACGCCGACGTGCCCGGCAGGTTCGGCGAGGAATGGACCGCCGAACCCGACGGGATCGGGGGACCCCGGCTCGAGAGCCTCAGGGAGCGCAAGAAGCGCCAGACGCGTCAGCTGATCTCCGACACCGCGACCGCCCTGTTCCTCGAGCGGGGCTTCGACGACGTGCGCATCTCCGAGGTGGCGGAGGCGTGCGGCATCTCCGAGAAGACCGTCTACAACTACTTCCCGACGAAGGAATCGCTGATGCTGGACCGGGAGGAGGCCATGACGGCGGCCATCCGGCGGGCCCTCGGACCGGGGGCACCGTCCCGGATCTCCCCGATCGAGGCGGCCGTGCAGCTCATCGAGGCCGACCTGGACCGACTCGACGACGAGTGGTCGGGCGACCCGGCGCTCGATGTCACGCTCGTCCACCGATTCCACGACCTGATCGAGACCACGCCTTCGCTGCGGGCGGCGCAACGGGACATGACCGACCGGCTGGTGCAGGTGGCCGCCGAGGCCATGGCCAGCCGGGCCGGCGTGGACCCGGGCGATCCCGAGCCGCAGATCGCCGCCAACGCCATCCTCGGTCTGTGGCGGGTCCAGTTCGCAGCCATCAGACGGCTCTCGGACGGATCGATCCCGCCGTCGGCGATCAAGGAGCAGGTGATCGCCGAGGTCCGGCGCGCGGCCCGGCTGATCGACACCGGCCTTTGGTCGTTCGGGCTGGCGGTGCAGGGATCGAGCGGCCGGGATCAGCTCAAGGCGGCGGCCGACGCCGCCAACGAGGCCCGCAAGCAGGTGCTCACCGCCATCCGCCAGGCGCGGGATGCGTGGCACCAGGTCAAGGCGGAAGCCCAGGGCGGCGAGGCGGATCCCGACCCCGACACCAGGGATCTGCGCCGTCTCGCCAGGCAGGACCGCCGGGGTCGACAGCGCCGCTAGAGGGCGCGAACCAGAATCAGGTAGTTCACGCGCAGAACTGTTAGCTAAGCTATGTCAATGACCTCGTCGACCCGGCCCGACGCCGCTGCCCCCGACGCCGGATCTACGGTCGACGAGGTCACCCCTCCCTCGCTCGATGATCCCGATCCGCTGCTACTCGCCGCGGTGCGCGCCCTCGCCCGCGCGTCACGCCTGCTCGAGCGGGCATCCAGCGAGCTCAGCCTTGCCCATTACCGGGTCCTCGCCGCCATCGCCTCGGGGGATGTGCGCGCCACCCGCATCGCCGCCCGCCTGGCGGTGGGCAAGCCGGCCATCAGCGCGGCGGTGGAGTCGCTGTGCCAGCGGGGGCTGCTCGCACGCTCGGTCGTGAAGGGAGATCAGCGCGCCGCCGCCCTGCACCTGACGCCGTCGGGACGCGCCGTCCTCGACCGGGTGGAAGCCGAGATGACCCGGCAGCTGAGCGAGCTTTCGACACACATGCCCGAGCCCCGCCAGCTCTTCGAGTCGCTCGTATGGCTCGACGCCGCGATCGAGGCGGACCTCGCGGAGCGCGCCGCCACCCGCGGCGGGACCCGTTGAGCGGGGGCCCACCGCCGGTAGCCGCAGCCCCCCACCAGAGCCGCTCGCAGGGCCCACCCGCCGGCTGGGTCCGGCGCCTGTGGGGCTACATGCTCCGCCAGCGGTCGGACATGGTGCTCTCGCTCGTCGGCGCGGTCTGTGGCAGCGCCTCCCTGGCGATCGTCCCACTCGTCGAGCGTCAGATCATCGACCACGTCATCCTCCACCACAGCTCCCCCCTCGCGCCCTGGCTGATCCTCTTGATCGCCCTGGCCGCCGCCGGCTTCGCGTTCGCCCACCTCCGCCGCTATCGCGGCGGGCGGGTCGCGCTCGGCGTCCAGTACGCCCTGCGCTGCGCCATGCACGATCACCTCCAGGGCATGGACGCCGCCAACCTCGGACGGATGCCGACAGGCCAGTTGGTCGCAAGGGCCAACTCGGACGCCACCCTCGTCCAGGGGCTGCTCAACTTCTTCCCCACCATGAGCAGCAACGTCCTGCTGCTCGTCTTCTCGTTGGGCGTGATGCTGGCGCTCTCCCCGCTCCTGGCCCTCGTCAGCCTGCTCATCACGCCCGCCGTGCTGATCCTGTCCTACCGCATGCGCCGGCGGGTGTTCCCCGCCTCCTGGGACGGCCAGCAGCGGGAAGGGGACGTGATCCAGATCGTCGACGAGGACATCAACGGCGTCCGCGTGGTCAAGGCATTCGGGCAGGAACAGCGCGAGCTCGAGCGCGTGACCGAGGCGTCGGTGGCCCTCTACGGCTCCCAGATGCGGGCGGTCCGCCTCCAGGCCCGGTTCCAGCCGATGCTGCAGGCGATGCCGGCGCTCGGCCAGGTCGCCATCCTCGCCCTCGGCGGCTGGCTTGCCCTGCACCATCGCATCTCGCTCGGGACCTTCCTCGCGTTCTCGAGCTACATGACGCAGATGGTGGGTCCCGCCCAGCGCCTCGCCGGGGTACTCACGATCGGCCAGCAGGCGCGCGCCGGCGTGGAACGGATCTTCCAGCTCCTCGACCTGGCCCCCGCCATCGCCGACGCCCCCGATGCCGTGGAGCTCCCGGCGGTCCGTGGCGACATCACCTTCGCCGACATCGACTTCTCGTACGGGGAGGCGGAGGAGGGCCGGCCCGAGCTCGCGCTCGCCGGCTTCGACCTCGAGATCAAGGCCGGGGAACGGGTGGCCCTCGTGGGGCCGAGCGGGAGCGGCAAGTCGACGGCGGCGCTCCTGCTCTCGCGCTTCTACGACCCCGACCGTGGCATGGTCAGCGTCGACGGCCACGACCTGGCCGGCGTCACGCTCCACTCGCTGCGCCGTCAGATCGGGGTGGTGTTCGAAGAGAGCTTCCTCTTCTCCGAGTCGGTCCGGGCCAACATCGCCTACGGCCGACCGGACGCCGGCGACCCCGAGATCGAGGCGGCGGCCCGCATCGCCCAGGCCCATGAGTTCATCGAGGCGCTTCCCCGCGGCTACGACACGGTGGTCGGTGAACGGGGACTCAGCCTCTCGGGGGGCCAGCGCCAACGGATCGCGCTCGCCCGGGCGATCCTCACCGACCCCCGGATCCTGATCCTCGACGACGCCACCAGCGCGATCGACGCCCGGATCGAAGCGGCGATCCACGACGGCCTGCGCGACGTGATGGAAGGTCGGACCACCCTTCTCGTCGCCCATCGCCGCTCGACGCTGCACCTCGCCGATCGGATCGTCGTCGTCGAGGGCGGTCGGGTCGTGGAGACCGGGACCCACGAGGAGCTTGCCCGGGAGAGCGCCCGCTACCGCAGCCTGCTCTCCGGACTGGAGGAAGCCGATACCGATCCGGAGGCGGCAGACGGACGGATCGAGGCGCTGGCGACGATCACCGCTTCGGCCTGGGCGGCACCCCGGCCCGCGGGCGACGAGCCGGCCGGCGCCCTCCGGCTGGCGGGCGTGCGCCCCGCCAGCGTCGGCTCCGGGCTCAGGGGAGGCGGCGGGGGGCGGGGCGGCTGGCGGATGAACCTCGCGCCCACCCCGGAGCTGCTGGCCCGGGTGGCGGCGCTCCCCCCGATCCGCGACACCCCGACGATCGACCTCCGAGCAGAATCGCGCCAGGATCGCTCGTTCAGCCTGGGCAGCATCGTCCGGGAGTTCCGCCGCCCGCTGCTCGTCGGCCTGGCCCTCGTCGTCCTCGACGCGCTGGCGTCGCTGCTCGGCCCGGTCCTGATCAAGAGCGGCGTGGACAGCGGGGTGCGACAGGGATCGGAAGCCGCGCTGTTCCTCGCCTCGGGGATCTTCCTCGTCGTGACCCTCGCCGATCTGTTCAACGAGGTCGGCGAGACGTTCATCACCGGACGGGCGGCGCAGCGGATCATGCTCTCGCTCCGGATCCGGATCTGGGCCCAGCTCCAGCGCCTCTCGCTCGACTACTACGAGAACGAGATGTCCGGGCGGATCATGACCCGGATGACCACCGACGTCGACCAGTTCGAGTCCCTCATCGAAAACGGCTTGCTCTCGGCGCTGGTCTCCCTCGTCACCTTCGTCGGCGTGGGCATCGCCCTGCTCGTGCTCAACCCCACACTCGGCGCCTGGACGCTCACCGTCGTGGTGCCCCTCGCCTTCGCCACCGTCGCCTTTCGGCGCCGGGCGGCCAGCCTCTACGACCTGGCCCGCGAGCGGGTCGCCGTGGTCAACGCCGACTTCCAGGAGAGCATCGCCGGAATCCGCGAGTCGCAGGCGTTCGTCCACGAGGACGAGACCATCGCCCGCTTTCACCGGATCGGCCGCGACTACCTCGAGGCGCGGGTGGCCGCACAGCGCCTGGTGGCCACCTACTTCCCCTTCGTCCAGTTCCTCTCGGGGGTCGCCGACGCGGTCGTGCTCGGCGTGGGGGCGGGGCTGGTCGCCTCGGGGCACCTGGCACCCGGCGCGCTCATCGCCTTCATCCTCTACATCGACCTGTTCTTCTCCCCGATCCAACAGCTGTCGCAGGTCTTCGACTCCTGGCAGCAGACCCGCGTCTCGGTGAGCCGCATCTCCGACCTGATGCAGCTCGACCCGCTCACCCCGGCCGCAGCCGACCCCGAACCACTCGGCCGGCCGGAGGGTTCGATCGCCCTCGACGACGTCCACTTCACCTACCCCGCGGCGCCGGGCCAGCTGGGCGTTATTCGGCCCGAGCGGCCCCGACCCGAACGGCAGGGCCCGCGCGATCCCCGGCTGCTCCATGCCCCCGACGCGGCAGCGGTCCGGCTGCCCGAGGCGCTGCGGGGGATCGACCTCGCCGTGCGGGCCGGGGAGACGGTGGCACTCGTCGGGGAGACCGGGGCCGGCAAGTCGACGGTGATGAAGCTGGTCGCCCGTTTCTACGACCCGACCTCCGGCGCGGTCCGCCTCGACGGCCGGGACCTGCGCCGCCTCGATCTCACCGAGTTCCGCTCGTGCCTCGGCTATGTCCCACAGGAGTCGTTCCTCTTCACCGGCTCCATCCGCGACAACATCGCCTACGGGCGCCCCGAGGCGGACGACGCCGACGTGGAGGCCGCCGCCCGGGCGGTCGGCGCCCACGACTTCATCGCCGGGCTCCCCGGTGGCTACCACCACCAGCTCGCCGAGCGCGGCCGGTCGCTGTCCGCCGGCCAGCGTCAGCTGATCGCCCTGGCGCGTGCCTCGCTGGTCCACCCCGCGGTGCTGCTCCTCGACGAAGCCACCGCCAACCTGGACCTCGCCACCGAAGCCCGGGTGGCGGCCGCGATGGCGCGGGTGTCGAGCGGGCGCACCACGATCGTCATCGCCCACCGGCTCCAGACGGCCAAGGGGGCAGACCGGATCGTGGTCCTCGATCACGGGCAGGTGGTCGAGGTCGGCTCCCATGAGGAGCTGCTCACCCGTGGCGGGCGCTACGCCACGATGTGGGAGGCGTTCGAGCTCCTCGGGGCCCGGGGACACGCCGAGCGAGAACCGGCCTAGATCTGCGCCGCCCGGCGCTCCTCAGCTGAGCGGGTCAGCGGGTCAGCGGATCAGAAGATCAGCGGATCCGCGAGGTCCGGGCCTCCGGGTGCGAGGCGCGGCGGCGCACCTCCTCGGGCAGCTCCCCGGTCACGAGGTCGGCGATCGACACCCCTTCGAGCACCGAACGCAGGTTCTGCCGCAGCGCCACCCACACCGGTGCCAGGGCCTCGGCCGGCCCCTGGTAGGACACCTCGTCCGGTGGGACACCGCGCACGCTCGCCAGCGGCCCCTCCGTGGCCCGGATGATGTCCGCCACGCTGATCCGCTCGCCGGGCCGGGCCAGCCAGTATCCCCCGTCGGTGCCCCGGCGGCTGTGGAGCAGCTCACGCTGGCGCAGGCCGGTGAGGATGCCCTCGAGGAACTTCGGGGGCAGCTGCTGGGCCTCGGCCAGCACCTCACCCGTCACCGGGCCGCCTCCCCGGGCGTGCAGCTCGACCAGGGCCCGGATGGCGTAGTCGGCGCGGGCGGAGATCTGCACTCAGACCGACGGCGGCAGGTACGTCGCCCGTATGAAGGATCCGTGACTGTGCTCCAGCACCCACGCACAGCCCTTTGCCTGCTTGGGGTGATGGCCGAGGTCAACGCGGTCCTCGTCGGCCAGCGGGACCAGGACGTCGGGAATCACGTCCCCATGGGTGCAGAGGGCCACCTTCTCGTCGGCCAGCGCGCGGACGAGCGCGAGCGCCGTCGCCCCGGAGCCCTCGGCCAGGTCCTCGGTGATCTCCACGCTCAGGCCGAGCTGGCTGGCGAGCGGCTCCACGGTCTCGATGCAGCGCCGGTAGGGGCTCGCGAGCACCCGCTGCGGCGCGTAGGTCTGCAGCGCCTTCGGCAGCCCCAACGCCTGGCGACGGCCTTTGTCCGTGAGCGGTCGCGAACGGTCGTCCCCGTGCCACTCTCTCCGGCCCGCCGCTTGACCATGTCTGATGAGGATCACCGGCACGGCGCTAGTTTGCCAGGCTTGCGTACCCCTTCGCTGCCCTCGCCGGGTTCCGTGGCCGGGGTATCACTGTGCGTGAGGAACCGGTCGCCATTGTGACTGTAGGTGGCAGGACGGGCCGGTCCGGCGACACCCGGAGCCTCGGGCTGGCGCCGTGTTGTCCTGGCCCCCTGCCGCATCGTCCGAGGCTCTACGCTGTCCGCCGACATGGCGTTGCAGAGGAGGGGCGCGGAGCGCATGGTGGTCGGGCGCTACCTGGCCCCACGTCCCGACGATGAGGATTTCCCGCCGTCGGGGATCATCCGGCGGGTGTTCCGGGAGTTCGGTCTGGCGCTGGTCGTGGGCGGGCTGATCGTCCTGCTCTTCATCGGCTACCAGTTACTCGGCACCAGCCTGACCGAGCGGCACAAGCAGACGCAGCTGCAGAGCGAGTTCAACCACTCCGTCGCGCTCCAGGCCGCCAGCGCGACCACCACGACGCTGCCCACCACCACCGTGCCGGCCACGACCGTGCCCGCCGCCACGGCCACGACCGCACCGGGAAGCCCCGCCACCACGGCACCACCGAGCCCCGCCACGACGGCACCGGCGAGCGCCGCCACCACCGCGCCGGCGAGCGCGACCACGGTCGCCGGTGCTCCTCCCACGACCGCCGCCGGCGCTCTTCCCTCAACCGCCGCCGGCGGTGTGGACAATCCGACGGTCGGCGTGGCATCCGCCGAGGCATCGATCCCGACGGGCCAGGCCGTCGACCATCTGCAGATCCCCGCCATCGGCGTCGACAAGTACGTGGTGCAGGGGGTCAGCGAATCGGACCTGATGAAGGGGCCGGGCCACTACCCCCAGACCGTCTTCCCGGGACAGGTCGGCAACGCCGCCATCGCCGGCCACCGCACCACCTACGGCGCACCCTTCTTCCGCCTCAACGGCCTGAAGACCGGTGACCGGATCATCGTCACCGACATCTCCGACCACCGCTACACCTACCTGGTGAAGTCCATCAAGGTGGTCGCCCCGAGCGACGTGGCGGTCTTGAACCCGACCAGGACGGCGCAGCTCACCCTCACCACCTGCAATCCCCGCTTCTCCCTGACCAGCAGGCTCGTCGTGGTTGCCGATATCTCCGTTCCGAAGAAGCACGTCGCCAAGACGGCGACGGCCGCCACCCCGACGACGACCACCACGCTGCCGGTCCCGGCGCCGGTGCCCTCTTCCCACCTGGCGGTGTCCAGCCTGGGGACCGGCGACAGGTCGGCCCGGAAGCCGGCCCTCATCTACGGTGGCGCGCTGGTTCTCCTCTGGATCCTGACGAGGGTGGCGGTCATCCACACGCGCCGCTGGAAGCGGAACTTCGCCTACCTGATCGGCGTCGGCGGGTGCCTGGTCGTGCTGTGGTTCGCCTTCGAGAACGTGGTCAGGCTCCTCCCACCCAACCTCTGACGCCACGATCAGGCGCTGCTCGGCGTCGCCCCTCGTTCGGCCTGCCGGATCAGGGCGGGGGTCAGCGCCTCCATCGTCGCCACCACCGGGTCGAGGCCGGGGCGGGCGGTGATGACACGGACCACGGTCTCGTCGAGCCCCTCGCTCAGCTGGGCGTACCTGGCGGCGGCGCCCGACGCCGGCCCGTAGTACCCCACTGCGTGGAGCATCTCGTCGGGGGTCGCCGCCACGAGCTCGTCCATCGTCGCCCCCCGCTCCCGACGCGCCTCGAGGTCGGAGAGCACCTCGTCGTAGCCCATCTGGGCGAAGAGGCCCCGGTAGCCGGCCTGGTTGGGCGTGCCCGGACGGCCCATGGCGTAGGAGAGCACCTGCTCGCCGAAGGCCCGCCGGGCCGCCTCCACGTCGTCGTCCACGCACACCCGGATGTACATGGTGACGGTCACCTCGCCGGGGTCACGGCCCGCCTTGGCCGCCCCGTTGGCGACCAGCCGGCGGCTCTCGGCGATCCGTTCGGGGGTCGCCCAGTTCAACAGGACGCCGTCCGCCACCTCGCCGGCCAGCGTCACCATCTGCGGCCCGAGGGCGCCGAGGTAGACGGGACAGGCCGGCAGATCCTTGACACCCAGGTTGACCCGCTCGAGCGTGACCGCCGGGCCGTGGTGGGTCACCGTCTCCCCGGCGAGGAGGCGGCCGACCGTGTCGACGTAGTCGCGCATCACGGCGATCGGCCGGTTCGGCAGGCCCACCGAGGACCAGAAGCCCGGCCCGTACCCCCCCGTGCCGAGCCCGACGACGAAGCGGCCCTCAGAGCACAGGGCCACCGTGGCGGCCTGGGCCGCGAGCGAGCGCGCCGTCCACATCCGGGCCACCGGCACCACGGAGATCCCGGTGCGCAGCGACGTGTCGAGCGACCAGGCGGTGCAGACGTGGAAGGCGTCCGGCACGCCGCCGGCGGGTGTCCACGCGCTCTCGAAGCCGAGTGCCTCGGCCGCCCGGGCCGCTTCACGCAGGTCCCCGAAGGAGAGTCGCAGCCTGCTGTCGAGTCCTACGCCGACGATCATGGCCCCATCATGCCGGGTCGGCATTCAAGGTGTGGGCAAAGGATCGTCAGACGAGGAGGCCGTCGCGCTCCAGTTCCGCCAGTCGGTCGAGCACCGGGCGATCGTGTTCATAGGACAGTTGGGCAATCGCCTCGGGCAGCGTGAACCACCGGGCAAGGTCGACCTCGTGGTCGCCGCCGGCCAGGCCCGAGTGGACCGTCATCGCCCAGTAGCGAACGACCTTGGTTTGCCCGTATCGGTCCTCGTAGGTCACGCTCGGGAGCTCGGGACCGAGGCGCACCCTGACGGTGGCCTCCTCGGCGACCTCCCGGACGGCCGCCTCCTCGGAGGACTCCCCCGGGTCGAGCTTGCCCTTCGGGAGGCTCCAGTCGTCGTACTTGGGCCGGTGCACGAGGATCACCTCGAGCCCGTCCTCGCCCCGCCGCCAGACGGCTCCACCGGCGGCGCGCACCACGCCCGGCTGCGTTCCTTTCGGCGTTCGGGCCGCGGTCATTCCGTTTCCGGGATCGGCTCGGGCACCTCGACTCTGCTGTGCGCCTCGGCCCGCGCCTGGAACCAGTTGTGGGCGTTGATGCCGGTTCGCTCCCCGACCCGCTGCCAGCTGCCGTCTCCGGCGAGCGACCAGGCCAGCTGGTCGTCCGCGAGGCATACCTCGAGCATCTCCTTCAGACGGGCCGCCAGGGCAGGCTCGGTCATCCGGACGACGGCCTCGACCCGCCGGTCGAGGTTCCGTTCCATCATGTCGGCCGAACCCATCAGCACCTCCCCTCCCTCGGGAAGGGTCAGCGGAATGGGAGGGAGGTCCCCCAGCGCCTCGGTCGCGCGCCCGGGTGCTCCGTCCGCCGGCGCGCTGCCGCAGCCGAAGTAGTAGATGCGCGAGTGTTCGAGCCAGCGGCCCACCAGGCTCCGGACCCGGATGTTTTCGCTCAGGCCGGGCACGCCCGGACGGAGGCAGCAGATGGCGCGGGTGATCAGATCTATCTGCACGCCGGCAGCCGACGCCTCGTAGAGCGCGTCGATGATCTCCTGATCCACCAGGTTGTTCAGCTTCCAGACGATCCGGCCCCGCTCGCCGAGGGCGGTCTCCGCCGCGATCAGCTCCAGCATCCGGGGCCGCAGGGCCCCGGGTGCCACGAGCAGCTCCCGGTAGTCGACCCGCCGGCTGTAGCCGGTCAGATAGTTGAACAGGTCGGTGAGATCGGACCCGAGCGCCGGAGATGCGGTGAGCAAGCCGAGGTCCTCGTAGAGCTGGGCCGTCGTGGAGTTGTAGTTCCCGGTGCCGATATGGCAGTAGCGGCGGATGCCGTCGCCCTCCTGGCGAACGACGAGCAGCGTCTTCGAGTGGGTCTTCAGGCCGACCAGCCCGTAGACCACGTGGACGCCGGCCTGCTCGAGCTGGCGTGCCCAGCCGATGTTGGCCGCTTCGTCGCCCCGCGCCTTCAGCTCCACGAGCGCCGCCACCTGCTTGCCCGCCTCGGCGGCATGGATCAGCGAGCGGATGATCGGGCTGTCCCCGGAGGTCCGGTAGAGCGTCTGCTTGATCGCCAGCACATCGGGGTCGCGAGCGGCGGCGTCCACGAACTGCTCGACGGTGCAGGCGAAGCTGTCGTAGGGGTGGTGAAGCAGGACGTCGCCAGAGCGGATGGCCCCGAAGACGTCGAGGGGCTCCTCCTCTGAAGAGAGGAAAGAGGGTGGGGCGACCGGCACAAACGGCGGGTCCTTGAGCTCCGGACGGTCGAGGCCGTAGGCGCCCCACAGACCGGCCAGCTCGAGCGGTCCCCGTACCTCGTAGAGGTCCGCCGGCGTCAGCTCCAGCTCACGGATGAGCAACGTCCGCAGCTCGTCGGTCATCGTCGGTTCCACCTCGAGCCGCACGGCGCGCCCGAAACGCCGGCGCCGAAGCTCCATCTCGACGGCGAGCAGGAGGTCGTCGGCTTCCTCTTCCTGGAGGGTGAGGTCGGCGTTGCGCGTGACCCGGAACACGTGGTGGCTCTCGATCTCCATCCCGGGGAACAGCGCACCGAGATGGGCGGCGATCACCTCCTCCAGGGGCACGAAGCGCTCGCCGTCGGGCATGACCAGGAACCCCGGCAGCAGGGGTGGGACCTTCAGGCGGGCGAAACGACGGTCGCCCCTGGCGGGGTCGCGCACGATGACCGCCAGGTTCAGCGAGAGGTTCGAGATGTAGGGGAACGGGTGTCCGGGGTCGACCGCGAGGGGGGTGAGCACCGGGAAGATGCGCTCGGTGTAGACCCCCTTCAGCCATTCCCGGTCCTCGTCGCCCAGCGTGTCGACCCGGGCCAGCCGGATGCCGGCGTCGGCGAGGGCGGGGACGATCTCGCCGAGGAACAACCGCTCCCGCCGCGCCATCAGCTCGCTGACCTCGGTGTGAATGGCCGCGAGCTGGCCCGAGACGGACAGGCCGTCCTTCGTCACGCCGGCGAGGCCGGCTGCCAACTGGTCCTTGAGGCCGGCGACGCGCACCTGGAAGAACTCGTCCATGTTCGACGTGAAGATCGCCAGGTATTTGGCGCGCTCGAGCAGAGGTTGGGACGCCGACTCGGCGAGGGCCAGCACCCGGCGGTTGAAGTCGAGTGCCGACAACTCCCGGTTGATGTAGCGCTGCGCCCCTTCCGGGACCGCCTCGGCGGCGGTGGCCGCCACGGGGACCGGTAGGGGCGGGGGCGCGGTCTCGGTCGGGACGGTGAATGGCTCCGGGGTGAAAGGCTCCGTGCTGAGCGGGGGCGCGGGGAGATGCCCGTTCACCTCGCCGATATCCCGGAGCGCGCCAGCATTCACGGTGGCCCGGCCATTGAGTCCGGTTACCTGACCGTTGTGGCCGTGCTCCAGGGACGGAGCGGTGCCGCCCGGACGGCCGAGTAGGACCCGGCCGAGACGCCGGAAGAAGCCGGCGGATCCGGACCCACTGTCCTGGCGAGTCACGCTCATGGTCTGCCTTCCCGTCCCCGCGCCGCGACCCCGATCCGGGCCGCGCTCAGCTCTCTTCTTCCTCGGGGAGGCCGAGGTCCCAGTCGAGAACCAGGTTTTCGCGCTCGGCATCCCGAACCACCCGCTCCCGGTTGCGCCGGAACTGCGGGTCGTGTGGCGGGAGCAGGAGGAGCCGGGCGAGGGCCCGTTGCCGGAACTGCTCGATCACGTTGCGGTCTCCGAAGTCGGAGTCGATCCGCCAGTGCGGCGCCACGGGACCGAGGTAGACGACGCGTACGTGACCTCTCGGGGGTGCCTGCTCGTCGGGGATCTGCTGCTGCGACATGGTGGGCCATGATACGTCTCCTGTGTCCGCCGAAGGCGGTTCCCCGGTGCTCGACTCCCTCCCCGCGGGCCTCCCGGAGGCGCCGGCAGGCAGGAGCGTGTGTCAAGCCCTGGAGGAATCCGTCGGCGAAGCCTCGGCGGCGGCGATTCCCTGCCGCTGGCGCAGCCGGTCCGCCGCCGCAATGACGGCCCGCAGGGACGCGTCGAGGATGCTCGAGTCCATGCCCACCCCCCAGGTCGGCGCGCCGTCCGGCCCGGCCGCCTCGACGTAGGCGACGGCGGACGCCTCGCTGCCCGCGGTCAGGGCGTGCTCGGAATAGTCGAGCACCGACACCTCGAGGCCGAGCTCGGCCCGGATCCCGTTGACGAGGGCGTTCAAGGGACCGTTGCCCTGCCCCGACAGCGTCCGGTGGTGACCGTCCACCAGGACCTGGGCGGTCACCCGCGTGACACTTTCCCCAACTTCTGAGCCGGCGGAGACCTCGCTGGAGATCAGGCGGATGCCCGCGTCGTCGGGCAGATACGTGCGGGTGAACACGTCCCAGAGCTCGCCCGGGCGGATCTCCGTGCCGGATGCCTCGGTGACCGCCTGGACGGTCTTCGAGAACTCGATCTGCAGCTTGCGCGGGAGGTCGAGGCCGTGCTCGGTGTCCATGAGGTAGGCCACTCCCCCCTTGCCGCTCTGGGAGTTGACCCGGATGATCGCCTCGTAGGTCCGGCCCACGTGCTTCGGGTCGATCGGAAGGTACGGCACCTCCCAGGTCTCGTAGTCTCCGCCTTCCGAGTCACGGTCGAGGGCGGCCATGCCCTTCTTGATGGCGTCCTGGTGGGAGCCGGAGAAGGCGGTGTAGACGAGGTCGCCGACGTAGGGATGGCGAGGATGGACCGGCAGCCGGTTGCAGTACTCGGCCGTGTGACGCAGATGGTCGATGTCGGTGATGTCGAGCTCGGGGTCGATCCCCTGCGAGAAGAGGTTCATCGCCAGGGTGACGACATCGACGTTCCCCGTCCGCTCGCCGTTGCCGAACAGCGTGCCTTCCACCCGGTCGGCGCCCGCCAGCACCGCGAGCTCGGCGGCGGCCACCGCCGTCCCCCGGTCGTTGTGGGGGTGCAGGGAGAGCACGATGTGGTCACGGTCGCGAATGGTCCGGCCGAACCACTCGATCACGTCCGCGTAGAGATTCGGGCCGTACATCTCGACCGTGTTGGGCAGGTTGAGGATGATCGGGTTCTGGACGGTCGGCTCAATGCAGTCCATCACCGCCTCACAGATCTCCACCGCAAACTCGGGCTCGGTCCCGGTGAAGCTTTCGGGTGAGTATTCGTAACTCACCTGCGTGCCCGGCACCGACTCCTCCATCTTTTTGATGAGCGTCGCCGCCGTCGTGGCGATCTCGATGATGCCCCCGCGGTCCTGGCCGAAGACAACCCGGCGCTGGAGGGTCGAGGTGGAGTTGTAGAAGTGGACGATTGCGTTGGCGGATCCGGCTATCGCCTCGTAGGTTCGCTCGATCAACTCCGGGCGGCACTGGACCAGGACCTGGATTGCGACGTCGTCGGGGATCCGGTCCTCTTCGATGATCTGGCGGATGAAATCGAAATCCGGCTGCGATGCCGCGGGAAAGCCGACCTCGATCTCCTTGAATCCCATCCCGACGAGGACTTCGAAGAACTTGAGCTTGCGTGCCGGGTCCATTGGGTCGATCAGCGCCTGATTCCCGTCGCGCAGATCGACACTGCACCAGGTGGGCGCCTTTGTCTGCCGGCGATCCGGCCACGTCCGGTCGGGCAGTTCGAGGGGCACATAGGCCCGGTACTTCTGGAACGGCATGTCACACGGCGTGGGGTAGGCGTAGGCCATCAGGCGACCTTTCTCGGGTGAAACCTGTAAGGGGGGTGAGAGTCATGTGGGCATTGGTGGATTGTCGAGAGGGCTATCCGTGAGCGGTCGGATGACCCCGGAGGGCGGTCAAGCCGCCGCTGGGGCAAAGAAAAACCTCCCGGCCCGGCGGGCGCAGGAGGTTCGGCGAGCACCGAGATGTGGTGCTCGCCTACACGAGAAGAAGGAGGCGGGTCGACGGACGCATGGGCCACATGATCCCTGCTCGGAGGCCGTTTTGTCAAGCAGGGCAAAATTGGGTCTATCTTTTTGCCGGACCGTGCTGTACAGTCGTCCTCCTAGCAAAATGCGCTTGCGCGCACGCCGGGAACTCCCCGAGGCGACGGGGAACCAGAAGTACCGGGACCGGCGGGTCGAATTCTTAGACAGCATTCAGCATGGGTGGGAACTACATCCAGGTGTTGGGTGTCTACGTATCAAGGTCTGATGGAGGAAGTGATGGATAACGCATGGATGGCCGAGGGGAAGTGTCGGGACCTCCCCCCGGAGACCTTTTTTCCCAGTGATGGCGTCGGGGTTGAGCTTGCCCGGCGCATCTGCGCCGACTGCCCGGTGAAGGCACCGTGCCTCGAGTACGCGTTGTACAACCGGATCGAGCACGGCGTCTGGGGTGGCGCCAGCGAGCGTGAGCGCCGGCGCATCGCCAGGCGGCGCCGCGCGGGTGCCCGACTCGGCGCCGAATAGCTCGTTTCTACGTCGTCTCGGGTCGGGGGCGGGCCTGGGCCCGAGACGTGACAGCGGACTTGGCGGCGGACGGCGGACGGCGGACTTATCGCGGCGGAATAGTCGTGGACCGGGGCCCCGTGCGAGGCCCGGGTGGCGCTATTGGCCGCCCTGCTGCTGGCGCTGGTCGAGGAGGTTCGAAAGCTCCTCGCGAAGCTCGCCCCGGCTGATCACGAGCTTGTCGTCCTCAGCGCCGGCGGGGGTTGCGGAAGGAGCGGCGGGGGCCGCCGCGGGGGCGGGCCCGATCGCGGCCTGATTGGCCGCCGCCTGATTGGTCGCCGCCTGCTTGGCGGCGTCGGCGGCAGCGGCCTCGTCGTCCGCCTCCTTCTGAGCCTTGCGGAACTCACGGCCGGCGGATCCCAGGTTCTTGGCCAGCTTCGGGAGCTGACTGCCTCCGAACAGCACGACCAGAGCGATGATCAGTACGTAGACCCCGTCGGTCCCGAAGATGTTCGCAGTCATGGGGCGTACGCTACTCCCCCGCACCGCGATGGGACATCCGGTCGCCAAAAAGGTGCTTCTGCGTCACCGGTGCGTCAGCTCACGCTGAGGTCCGGTGGCGATTTGTGCGCGATTTCCGTTCATGTGCTCGATCGCCGTCCATGTGCGCGCTGACAGGTCAGATGGCGTCAGTTCCCGCGCACATTGCCGGGAATCGAGCACATGGGCAGGAATCGCTCACAACCCGGGGTCGCCCCGCCCCCGCCGACCCGCCGGCCAGCGCCCCGCCGGCCGCCAGCCGGCGCCCCGTCCCGCCCCGCCACCCCAGGCACCGACGCACCAGGCTCCGCGCCCCTCAGCCGGAATTGAGGCAGGATGCCTTGGTGCTGGAGTGCGTGGTGAACGTCAGCGAGGGGCGTGATCTCACCATCCTGAGGACCATCGCGGCCGCCGCCGGCAACCGCCTGGTCGACCTCCACCGCGACCCCGATCACCATCGTTCGGTGTTCACCCTGGCGGGGGAGGACGACGCGGTGGAGGAGGCCGCCCGTGACCTCGCCACGGCGGTCGTCCGCAGCGTGGACATCACCAGCCACGTGGGGGCGCATCCGCGCATCGGGGCGCTCGACGTCGTGCCGTTCGTTGCGCTGGTCGGCCAGCCGCTCGGCGACGGACCCCTGAAGCGATCGCTCGAGGCCCGCGACCGGTTCGCCGACTGGGCGGGCAGCCACCTCGATCTCCCCTGCTTCTGCTACGGGCCGGAGCAGTCCCTGCCCGAGGTCCGGCGGGGTGCGTGGCGGGACATCCAGCCCAACCGTGGGCCGATGGAGCCCCATCCGACGGCGGGCGCGGCGGCGGTCGGCGCCCGGCGGGTGCTGGTGGCGTACAACCTGTGGCTCGCCGAACCGGACCTGGCGCTCGCCCGGCGAACCGCCAGCGAGATCCGCGGGCCCGATCTGAGGACGCTCGGCCTGGCCCTTGGGCCGGAAGTGCAGGTGTCGTGCAACCTGATCGCCCCGTGGGCGCTGGGGCCGGCGGAGGCGTACGACGCCGTGGCCGCAAGGGCGATCGTCGACCACGCCGAGCTGGTGGGCCTCGTGCCGCGCTCGATCGTCGACGCCACGCCGGAGCACCGCTGGAAGCAACTCGACCTGGACCCGTCGCGGACTATCGAGGCTCGTCTGGAACGACCCCCGACGCTGGCGGAACTGGGCCTCTGAGCGGGGATTCTTCCCTTCAGGCGATGAGCCCGCGCGCCTGCCGGCGCTCGATGTTGCGGCGCCGGCGGATCCGCCGGCGTTCACGCTCCGACAGCCCGCCCCAGATCCCGAACTTTTCGCCGTTTTCGAGGGCGAACTCCAGGCACTCCTCACGGACGACGCAGCCCCGGCAGACCTCCTTCGCCTCCCGGGTCGACGACCCCCGTTCCGGGAAGAAGAGATCGGGATCGACCCCCATACAGTTCGCCTGACGCCTCCACGCGGTTTGTTCCGGCGAGAGGATCAGGTTCAGAAGTTCGCTCACGGCTGGCTCCCCTCGTTCATCAACGCCATCCGCCTTTGTGTCTCACGCTGGGCCATTGCTGGCCTGCCACGGTTGCAACCTGCATCCGTGTAACTACATCAATGTGATCTTCGTACGAATGAGCGGGGGACGCAAGGAGTAATCCACGATTTCCTGACGGAAATCTGCTACGCGGGCGCGGCCGCGCGCCCGCAACAACGGCCGATCCGATGGGCTGTTGTGCCGCTGTGCCTAGACGGGGACGCCCACGCGGAGCTGGCGGAGCGCGTCTTCGGCGTCCTCCGTCACGAGGGCGATGACCTCGTCGCCGGCGTCGAGACGGGTGTCCCCGCGGGGGACCACGACCCTGCGTTCGCGGATGATGGCCACGATGCTGGCGTCGCGGGGCACGCCCAGCTCGGCGATGGACCTGCCGAGGGCGGGCGTGTCCTCGGCGAGGGTCACCTCGACCAGCTGAGCCTGGCCCTCCGCGAAGTGCAGGAGTCGCACCAGCGTGCCGACCGACACCGCCTCCTCGACCAACGAGGTCATCAGGTGGGGCGTGGAGACCGACACGTCGACCCCCCAGGTCTCGTTGAACAGCCACCGGTTCTTCGGGTGGTTGACCCGCGCGATCACCCTGGGGACGCCGAATTCCTGCTTGGCCAGGAGGGAGATGACGAGGTTGTCCTCGTCGTCCCCGGTCGCGGCGACCACCACGTCGGTGTCGGCCAGGCCGGCGTCGGCGAGGGTGCGCGGCTCGCAGGCATCGCCGGCGAACCAACGGCAGGCCATCGTCGGCTGCAGCCGCTCGACGAGGGAGAGGTCGGACTCGATGATCAACACCTCGTGGCCGGCCTCGCAGAGGTCCTGGGCCACGGAGGCCCCGACGTTGCCGGCGCCGGCGATCGCCACCTTCATGACCTGCCCCTCACGATCGACACCGCCACGATCGAAACCGCCACGATCGAAACCCTCATCATCGACCTCTAGTAGAACTCGACACCGTGCGTCGATCGGGCTCCTCGACCCCCGGCCGCAGCCGCTTCTCGAGGTCGGCGAGGGCGTCACGGTGGACGCCGAAGGTCACGACGTCGCCCTCCTGCCCGACCAGGTCTCCCGACACGAGCTTGGCGTGGCCGCCGCGGGTCAGGAGCATCGGCCGGAACCGCTCGCCGTCGGCGAGCTCGGCGAGGGAGCGGCCGGCGAAGCTGTCGGGCAGGCGGCGCTCGACCAGGCTCACCTCTCCCGTGGCGTCGGTCCAGTCCGTGACCGATTCGTCGGGGAGGAGCCGGCGGACCACCTGGTCGACGGTCCAGCTGACGGTGGCCACCGTCGGTATCCCGAGCCGTTGGTAGATGAGCGCACGGCGTGGGTCGTAGATGCGGGCCACGACGTTCGGGACCTCGAAGGTCTCCCGGCAGATGCGGGCGCAGAGGATGTTGGTGTTGTCGCCACTCGTGACCGCGGCGACCGCATTGGCCTCTCCCACGCCGGCTCGCACGAGGTCGTCCCGGTCTATCCCGTAGCCGACGACGGTACGCCCACCCCAATCCAGGGGCAGCCGGCGGAACGCGGCCCGGTTCTTGTCGAGGATGACGGTGTCGTGGCCCTCCTGCACCAGACGGACGGCGAGCTCAGAACCGACCCGGCCACAGCCCACGACGATCACACGCATAGTGCGCCAGCGTGACACAAAAAGGCCGGATATCGGCAACCGCCACCCCGCCCCCGCCCCATCGCCGCCCCTCAGGCGCTTCGGCGCCCGCGGTGGCGGGTCCGTTTCTGGTCCAGGAAGTCGACGAGGACGTAGTCCCCGAGCGTCTCGGGGGTGGTGAAGAACGCCCGGCCCCGGTTCAACTGGGTCAGCTTCTCCACGAAGTCCCGGAGATATCCCGTGGCATCGAGCATGAAGGTGTTGATGCGGATGTCCTCCCGCGTGCAACGGGCGACCTGGGCCAGCGTCAGGCGCACGGTCTCCGCCGTCGGCGGATACGAGAAGTAGGGGCTTCCGTCCGGGAGGATGTGGGCGGTCGGCTCACCGTCGGTGATCATGATCACCTGCTTGGTGCCGCCTTGGCGGGCCAGCATCCGGCGGGCCACCATGAGCGCGTGCTCGATGTTGGTCCCGAACGTGTAGTCCCAGGACACCTCGGGGAGTTGCTCGGGCCGTAGCTCCCTGGCGGTCTGGCCGAATCCGACCAGGCCCAGGAAATCCCTCGGGAACTGAGTCGTGATCAGGGAGTGCATCGCCATCGCCACCTTCTTGGCGGCCAGGAAGTTCCCCCTCATCTCCATCGACAGCGAGAGGTCGACCATCAGCACCGTCGACGTCCGGGTCAGGCTCTCGGTGCGGTCCACCTCGAAGTCGTCGGGGGTGAGGCGCACCGGAGTGCCGGCCCCGACCCGGGCGATGGCGTTGCGCACGGTGCGTTCGATCGACAGGTTGAAGGGTCGCCCCACTCGTACTGTTTGGTCTCGTAGGTCCGCTCGTGACCGATGCCGACCTGGTCGGCGAGGTGGCGACCCATCTTCTCGCGGACGAGGCG
>Ga0123355_10004848_pt1 | contig 19583 bp, 23 predicted proteins | sample TergutEmb28metaG_3_FD_89872 | JGI IMG/M metagenome (GOLD analysis project Ga0123355, IMG submission 89872) | Embiratermes neotenicus P1 segment gut microbial communities from Petit-Saut dam, French Guiana - Emb289 P1 | ecosystem: Host-associated > Arthropoda: Insects > Digestive system > Gut ...
ATTTCCCACCGTTTCGCCCAAGTCGTTTAGTTCTGTCTGAAATGTGCCGCCGCTATAGTCTTTGAAAAGGTATTCCAATGTTCCTTTCTTTGGTGTTGGAGTTCTCGTCAAAATAATTCTTTTATTTTCATCTACTTCAAAAAACAGCTTGTCGTTTAGGTCAACTTGTGCTTTTCTTAAAATCTCGACAGGCATACGAATACCTTTACTGTTACCCCATTGCGATACAATCGTTGCTTCTTGCATTCTATCAGCTCCTTTTAAAATAGTATATCCAATATGTATATACAGCGTCAAGCTGATTTAATCTCTTTTGTGTATAGCAAATAAAGGGGTGCTTAAGGTGAATACCCCGGTTTTTACGAGGACATTGATATAATTTTGTATCAAAGCCGCAGTAAAAGCCCCGGTTTTTGCGCTGCTTTTGATACAATGGCGTAAGCCATCAAAAGCAGTAGCAAAACACCCCCGATTATTCGCAGGAAAACCTCAAAAACATTGACGAACATATATTTGTTGTGTACACTACAAACAAAATCACACGAAAGGAGCAGTCAGATGTCAATACTGCCTATAATCGACCAGGAATTCAAAAATTTAATCCCTCCCCTGCTACCGGAAGAAAGAGAGCAACTCGAACAAAACATCATCTCAAGCCGTAAGTGCTATGACCCTATTATCCTATGGGAGGGGATAATAATTGACGGTCATAACAGGTTTGATATATGCGCCAGAAATGGGATTGAGTTTCAGACTAAGGAGCTATGCTTACCTACCCGGGAGGACGTAAAGGTATGGATACTGGACAACCAGCTTGGACAGCGCAATTTATGCGACGTTACTAGGATTGAAATTGCGCTTTTAAAAGCGGATATGTTGCGCGAGAAGGCGAGGAAAAACCTGTCTCTTGGCGGTAAAGGGGGGCTGAACACCGAAAACAATGAGGAACCTTTGTCCCTATCATCAACAAAGAAAAATGAGCCTGTAAATGTTAGAAAAGAAATCGCCAACGAAGCAGGCGTTGGCCAAACAACTCTCCACAGGTATACGCAAATAAAGGAAAAGGGTAGCCCCAAGTTAATTGAAGGAGTCAAATCAGGAAAAATCAAAATTAAAACTGCCCACCGGATGTTAACTGATGAGATACTTAAACAACTAAAGCTCGCCGACGGCATGTATAGGTTTATTGCAAAAGTGATGAAGACCTGCGATGACAAAAACCACCCTATCTACGGCAAGCTTCACGAGCTATCTACACAATTACAAAATCTACTGGATAAAATGGAGGAGCCATCATGATACCGCTTAAAATCAACCAGGACTTTAAAAACCTAATCCCGCCCCTATCTGATGAGGAATTTCGCCAGCTTGAGGAAAATATCCTGACAAGTGGCCGCTGCCGTAATGCAATTAAGGTATGGAGAGGCATTATAATTGACGGCCATAACCGCTACGCCATCTGCCAAAAGCATGGCCTCCCCTATGAAGTATCTAAGATCCGCCTCCCATCTAAAAATGACGTACTGCTATGGATTATCGAAAACCAATTAGGGCGGCGCAATATAACCGATGTCAGGCGTATAAACTTAGGGCTTCGCAAAGTGGAGCTTTTAAAAGAAATGCAGGCCACAACAGGCAGAAGGCCCATACATGTAAGAAAAGCCATAGCCGACCACGCCAGTGTTAGCGAGCAAACCGTTTACAGATACCTAAAGGTTAAGGCCATAGGCGATGCGGATATTATTAACCGGGTGGAAGCCGGTAATCTTAAAATAGCTACGGCCTACAAGAAGCTTCAAAATAGGCTAGTGGTTACCGAGAAAGTTGTTACCAGAATGTACGAAAACCCCAACCCTTTGCATATAGACAATAACGAAAATGGGGCGGTTAATAATATCGAAATGATTGGTAGGCTGTATGGGTTTATTTTTGATAGTTGTGGATTTATGAAGGATGGGGAGGAGATTCATCGTATTAGTGGTTGGCTTAGGAAGCAGACTAGGGCTGTTAATAGGATACTTGCGTCATAAGCACCCCTTGAAAATCCATGCTGTGGCTGGCATACTAAAGGCAGAGGGCTGGTCGAAATTAGAAGGGTGGTGACAGATGAAGCCCACATATTCCAGGCGGGCAGCAAAAGCCATAAGCAGGATAAGTAACCCATTTAAGAAAAATATTAAAGAAGCTATTGAAAATCTTCCGGCTGGCGACGTGAAGAAACTGCAAGGGCAAAAAAATGCATATAGGCTTCGTGTTGGCGATTACCGCATACTTTTTGATATGAACGAAATAATTGAGATTACCGATATTCTCCCAAGGGGAGTCGCTTATAATAACTGAAAGGGGTTCTACTATGATAGCAACCAGACAGCAGTTGCGTGATATTATAGACGTTGTAGATTCAAAAGAACTAAATGTTTTGTACCAAGTGCTAATTAAGTTTATCCCTGAGACAGTGCCTTTGCCGGATGAGATAGAGGCTATACGATTGGGACGAGATGAAATTCGTCGCGAAGAAACAGTTAGTCATGATGAAATTGATTGGAGCTAAAAGGGATGCTCCTTTGAGTATCCGTGCACATTATACGACGTGTGCTGTGAAAGGTGGAAATAATGTAACATATATTTATTCTGCACAACTTAGAATCATCTTTTCATTTGGAAGTAATCGTAATTTTCAAAGGCTTTCAGCAGGGATTGCAGTTGTCCAGTGATGCGGTTGAAGCTCCGATAGCGAAACAAATTTTATTACGTTATCAGGTGTTGTTATTCCGCACATAACATTATCGCCCCAGAACCTTAAACGCTCCTGGCATACGCCGCAAGGTGTAAGGATTTCGTAAACACTGTTTTCGTCGTTGCGCACAACGCAAAGGCTGTGTGTTACTCGTGTATCATGCTTGTGGGCTTCGCACATTGCTCCAGCTTCAATACAGAGCGAAACATCAGCCATTGCTTCCAAGTATACGCTTGTGAAATACATATCATCTTCGGTTCTTATTACACCCGCCCCGCCCCATCTTTTGGGGTAACGTTTATTGATTAAATTAACAGCTTCATCAAACATTTTTTGTTCGATGTTCTTATCATCCATTTTCCGTACTCCTTTGTTGAACATGATTTTTTGCACGTACCACACGCGTAGTGTACATAAGTGCGCCCTAAATTGCAACCAAGTCTGTGATAATAGATGCAACATCTTTTAGTTTTTCTACTTTCACATTTCCAGCCTTGTAGGCGATAATGTTAATGTCGGCAGTAAAAAGCTTGTTTGGGCGAATATAACTGGCAACATTAATTCCGCCATTAGAAAAGTCTTTGTCGGCAAGTTCAACTGCGTAGCTGTCGCTAAAACTACTACTGGTTATCTGTGCTAAAATAACATCATCTACCGAAGCGATAGCAACAACAAGTGCAGGGCGACGTTTGGAAGAGCTTAAATCCGAAAATGGAAATGGTAACACTACAACATCGCCCTTTACAAATTTGCCCATGCCGAATCCTCCTCGGGGGAAAGCCATTCCTTTGCCAGTGCATGTTCACTGGCTAGAGTTATATTATCTGGTTTTCGTATTGCAATTTGAAAAGGAATGGCGCGGTCACGCACAGCTTGGCTAACAAACATGCTAATAGCAGCTGAGAATGAAAGCCCCATTTCTCGAAATAGAATCTCACCATCTTCTTTAAGCGTATCATCAATGCGAATGTTAAGCTGAGCCATATGAATCCTCCTTAAATAGTTATGATATCATTATATAGCAAAGCATAGCATTTGTCGCTAGTGAATTATTTGTACCCTTCATAGCACACACCATAGAAGTAGATAGGTTATAGTATAAATGCCTGAGATTTGAGTGTATCATTTCTCAGGCATTTTAGCTCCCCTTCCGCAAATATGGTTTATATTTCAATTATTTGCGTCAGGGGAGCTTTTCACATACTAGGAGAGTTAGGCTCCACCAATTTCTTCTATGCGCACTTTTGTGCAGTCATCACATAACATTTCACCTCCTACACGTCCGCAAACAGTACATATCGGCACTTTGGCCTTCTCGCACACATCAATGATGATGATATTGTCGCATTTGTAAAACGTCAGCAAATCACCCTTGGTCCACATCTTTTCACGCCTTAATTCAATAGGTATCAAAACGCGTCCTAGGTCGTCAATCTCTCTTGTTGCAATAATCTTCATAATATTTCCTCCGTTTATAGATTTGAAAGACCAGCGGCAAAGGCATTAAAAAAGCGTGCAGGGAGATGGTTGTCCATCATCACCTACACGCTGTTTATTTAGCGTATTCGCAAAGAACCTAACTGCCGTACCGCTTGGCCTGTATTACATATTACACCATATATCAAACAGCCGAGGGTACCTCCCGGTTTGCTTGAATAATATGGGGGAATGTTGTAAACTGTGGCCGCTACGGTGGCAGATTTGTTTCTGTGCTCTTGGTGGATGTTGCTGCATCCCTTTGAGCGTCGTGAAGATACTTGTGCGCATTCTTCACGACTTCCGTGGCTATTTTATTGTGCTTTTACGGCGGTTGGTTTTGCCGCTGGCCTTTCTTGGGGGTACTGTATCATGTATTTTCCAGTTCGGCAAGATGCGACAGGGATTTTTTTGGATGGTGATGGATGTAGAATTATGTTAGATTAGATACTATTGTGTAGGGAGGCTAGACCATGGAAATGCAAGCATTCGATAATGCCTTGTTTAAGCATTTATCAGATCACTTAAAGAGTCTGGCCGCTTCTGATACCACCACTTATTTATCTTTTCATAAAATTGAAGAGTTAATTGGAGCAAAGCTTCCCATAGAAGCCATAGAGGGAAAGTGGTGGCACAACAGAAGAGGAAATAGCCGGGCAAAGTATTGGTTAGATGCAGGTTTTTCTACATATGATTTTAATAAAGTGTATACGCTGAGAAATGTATACTTTAAAAGACATGAAGACATTGAGGCAACTAAAAGCAAAGTTCCCTTTGTTGGATTTTACAATGATCTAAAAAATAGTAAGCGCAAAGGACATCTTCGAGCGGTAGCAATTCTAGGGCTTGCTGGTTTGTTAATGATGACAATTGCAGCTTTTACAGGGTTGGCCATGTTGAGAAATCGTGATACTGCAAATATTGCTGCGATACTAGAGCAATGGGATTACAGATTCTTAGAAAGATTAGAGGCAGAAATATTAGAATCAGACATAAGCCTTGATGACCTTGAAGATGCAGACGACGCTCTTAACAATGTCATTACACTTACAAAGCTATTGGAGTACGATTTTCCAACTGCCCAATTTGTCCTTGGTGTGTTCTATCTTTATGGCGGGAATATCCCATACATTGATGATATTGATTCCTTGTATATGACACTTGATGATGAAATCATTCGATTAGTTGTAGATATTGAGCCTATATATAATTTTGAATTAGCCGAAAAATGGCTTTTAATGGCTGCTGAGAGCGGATATACAAGTGCGAAGTTCTTCTTAGGAAGGCTATATTTTCTTGGCCTACAAGGTGACTACGATTTTATACAAGCCGAGAAATGGTTCCGAAAAGCCGCCATGGAAAATCATGTGCAATCTATGATTCATCTCTCACAACTATATCATGCCGGCAGGGGTAACGTTCAGCAATCATATGGAGACTCTATATACTGGATTCGTAAATCAATATATCTAGGAGGAACCGCAGGAAAATTAATTTATGGCTCTTTTTATTTTCGGGGTCTTGGTGTCAATCAATGCTTTGAAACTGCTGCCTATTGGATTAGTCAAGCTGCAAGCCTGGGCGATATAGAAGCCATGAACTGGTTTTCAGCTATGAATCTTCAAGGAATATTTCAGCAGTATGATAAGCGGTTTGGGTATGAACTGCTAAGAAAAATTGCTGAAAATGGAGATGCCGAAGCCCAGCATAATATGGGGCTTTTATACCACAATGGTATTTTCGTTAGTCAATGTTATAATACCGCTATTGACTGGTTTCGGAAATCAGCTGATCAACAATTCGTAATGTCATATTTTATGATTGGTTATCATTATCAAAACAGCCTTGGTATACCTTTTCGATGCCCCATTACAGCAATGGAGTGGTATGCGCGAATGCGGGTTGATGGCAATGATTTTGCACAAAACATAGCATACTTAGCGTTAATGATGATGAGTGATGAAGAAGTCGCAATTGATTATTATGAATATGTGTTAGTGCATCTCGAAAGCTTTTTTGTTGCATATAATGCCATATCTGTTATACAAACGAAAAGAACTTTAACCCTTTTTTATCAGCAATTCGCTCAAATACTTGACAATCATTTTTATCCGCTGTTCAAAATGCTTTTTCATGATTAGTAGAGCATAAGGAGATTTTATGACCAACAAAACCTGCTACATAATAGCAGCCGGAGAAAACCACAACCTAGATTTTGTCGCCAAAAAAGACGACTTAATAATAGCCGCCGACGGCGGCTACAACCATCTACAAAAACAAAACATCAAACCCGACCTAATAATAGGCGATCTTGATTCCATTTCCCATCCCCCACCCCAAATGAGCACCATCCCCTTAAACAGCGAAAAAGACTTCACCGACACATTCGAAGCTATAAAAATAGGAATAGAAAAAGGCTACAACCATTTTCAAATATACTGCGGCACCGGCGGCAGGTTCGACCACACCTATGCCAACATCCAAACCCTAGCCTATCTCTCGCAGAAAGGCAAAAGAGGCTATCTAATAGACAAGGACAGCATAATAACAACCATCACCAACGAAAGCATAACCTTTGACTCAAGCTGCAAAGGCTATATTTCAGTTTTCTCATACTCAAACATATCAACAGGCGTATTTCTAAAAGGATTAAAATACACTAAACTGGAAAACAACCAGTTAACAAGCACCTGCCCAATAGGTGTAAGCAATGAGTTTATCGGCGAAGAAAGCACCATATCCGTCACCCATGGCACATTAGTCGTTATCTTCCCACGAAAATACAAACCAAAAGGAGAACAAACATGTACAAAAAATTCTTAACCCTACTAGCCCTACTAGCAGCCCTAACAATACTACTAACCGGATGCATAAGCATAGGCACCGGCGGCACCAACGCCATCGAGGGCCAAGGAGACATGGTAACCCGCGAAATAGATGTTGCCAACTTTTCCGGCATTAACATCAGTAGTAATTTCAGAGTCGTTTTCCGGCAATCGCCCCAATGGGCACTAACCGCTGTAATGCAGGAAAACCTCTTTGACTACTTGCAAGCAGACGCAAACCAGGGCATATTAAATGTCCGCACTACAAGAAACATAAATACAACCAGTGACAACCGGCCCCGCCTATATATCTACGCACCATATCTATCATCAGCAACACTAAGCGGTGCGGTAGACGCGCTAGGATGGGATAAAATCGAAGTCGAAGACTTTGAGATAAACATCTCTGGGGCCGCCAGTATGGATCTTGTGTTAGACGTAGAAATGCTATCCGTAGACGCCTCCGGGGCCGCTGATGTAAGCCTTGTGCTAATCGTAGGTCATCTTGATATTAATGCATCCGGCGCATGTGATGTAAATCTTAATGGCACGGCAGATACCTTTGATATACGCGGCTCAGGGGCAATTAACCTGGATGCTACAAATTTGAGCTTTAACAGCGGCAGGCTGGACCTTTCGGGTGCGTCTGATGCCTATTTTTCTTCATTAGAAGATGTTGATGTAAATGTTTCAGCCCTATCTCAGGTGCGCGAGAGCAATAGGTAAACATACAAAAACTGATTTACGTAAAAACGCAGCTACCCAATTGACAGCAAGTCTTACTTGTATTACACTAGCTAATACAAGTAAGACTTATTTTTATGGAGAGGTGATTAAAATTATTATCAAACTAGATACAACAAGCACCATCCCCATCTACGTACAACTAAGAAACCAAATAGTCATGGGGATAGGCCAGGGCCAGCTAAAAATAGGAGCAAGCCTGCCCACAGTACGCCAGATGGCAGAGGATATAGGTGTTAACACCATGACCGTAAACAAGACCTACACAATTTTAAAACAGGAAGGCTATATAGAAATCGACCGCCGGCAAGGCGCAAAAGTAAACCCAAAGGTAGATTTAACCGGCCAATTTAGAGAAAAGCTTGAAAACGAGCTAAATCTGCTAATCACAGAGTCTACATTAAAAGGCATGACCCGGGATGATTTTATGAATATTTGCTCGGGTATGTATGGCAAGCTAAATCTTTCTTATGCGGGAGGTTTTGCTTAATGGAGATTATGGCTTTTTTGATTGCTCCGATAGTGATACTCATAGCTGTATATGCCATATGCCGTACAGGAGTAAAACCAAACGGAAGCATCCTTTTAGGTATTACTTTACCAAGCGATGCATTAAGACATGTTGACGTGTTAAACATCGTAAAAAAATATCAAAAAACATGTAATTTATATATCTTTGTTTTTTTGATATTACTTGTCCCTATAATATTTCTTTCCAGATATTTCTCTATTGTTCATCTTTATTTGCTATTATGGAGTGTCACACTTATTTTTTTAACCGAAAAATTTTTTATTAAACACTTCGATAAATTATACGCTCTTAAGCGAAAAAACCAGTGGTGGGTGGGCAGTAAAGATATCGTTAGTATCGACACAGAGGTAAGCCGGTTAAAAAATACTTTCATGGTGCCTGCTAAATGGTTTGTTTTGCCTTTTGGCATGTCGGCAGCCATAGCCATTATCATTTTATTTAGCAATAATTTGGGTTTAGATGCAATAATTGCATCAATTTCGGGCATGATAATGGTTGCAATCTTTTTCTTGATATTTATTGCCATTGGCAAAACCAAAACAAAGATATATAGCGCAAATACAGATGTCAACATTACGCTAAACCACGTATTTAAACGAGAATGGTCTAGGTGCATAGTAATCGGAGCTATTGCATCTAGTGTTTATATGGGTGCACTGCTTTTCTTAAGCCCTGCAGCTGTGATTGTTATAACCTACGCTTATGTCGCTGCCATAGCTGCACCAGGGGTTATGGCCTTTAACAAAATACGCAGAACGCGCAATAACCTGCTTCATTATGCTAGCGAAGACGTATACACCGACAACGACCAGTATTACAGAGGACTTTTATACTACAACAACCCACGTGACAACAGCGTTTTTATAGAAAAACGTATAGGTTACGGGTTTAATATAAATATAGCAACAATTGGCGGAAAATTGATTTTATTTGGGGTTGGAGGCTTGGGGATTGCTATTTGGGTTGGAGTTGCAATACTTCAGGTATATTTAGATTTTTTTGTGTAACAGAAACTAGAGATCAGGCAAAACCATAAAATCCAGGAGGTTTACACGATGACAGTAAAACGAATGAAAAAAGCAATTGCTATAATTATGACGTTAGTAATGCTAATGTCTACAACAATTACGACCATAAACGCGATACCCCCAGAGGAGATGGGCTACATCCCCATACGGGTATTTTTCGAAGACATCACCGGCACAGTAACATGGCAAGAAGAGGAGCGTAGTATCCATATAAAGCTTGGAGAGGAGACCGTAATCCTTCACACCCAAAGGCCAATGGCTGTTATTAACGGTATAGACACCCCACTACAAGATGGCATCATGTTATGGCAAAACACGGCATTTATCTCTATATATGACTTGCAAATCATATTCGGAGCTAAATCAGTAATTAACGAAGACCTAGATTTTGTCGATATCGCCGGTAGTTTTATGCTTAAGTTTGCCACCGGGGACATCCTTGGCATGATGAACATGATGACACCAGACCTTCAAGCCCAGCAGGAAGAAATCTTTGGGATTTTATCATTTATGCATCAAATAGCCATGATACAAATGGGGAACTTCCATGATTGGGAGAAAACCGGCTACGAAGAAATAGACGACTTGCTGGTCTTTGAATTCGCGGTTAATACCGAAATCGGTAAGGCTGGATATATTGTTGCCGTAACCGAAAGAGGGGAAATAGCAGAATTTTTGGATTTAGGCTTTCAGTTTATACCGGTAGCCGTAGACGAAAACAACCCGTTTTCTGCCTACCCTATTACTGTCGGCAAGGATACCCCATGGCCCTTAGACGGCCTGCTAACCATGCCTCATGACGCAAGCGAGGATAATCCTGTTCCCGCAGTGGTTTTAGTCCATGGCTCTGGGCCGCAAAATATGGATTCTTCGGTTTTTGGCAACAGGCCCTTTAACGATATCGCAAGCTTTCTATCTTCTAATGGCATCGCCACACTCAGGTATAATAAGCGCACCCATACCCATGGGGCCGCATTACTGCAAGCCTATAACAGCAATAATTTCACCGTACAACAAGAGTCCGTCGAAGACGCGCTTTTAGCAGTGGAAATCCTACGGGCCGACCCACGGATTAGTCGTATTTATGTATTGGGGCTAAGCCTAGGTGGCACCTTAGCACCCCTTATTGCCGAAGAAGGTGGGCTTGACGGCGCAATTCTTATGGCTGCATTTGCAAGGCCCATGTATGAAGTTTCTCATGATCAGAGTGTTCAAAGTATTAACGATGCCTTAGCAGCAGGGTTAATATCACAAGAGGAAGCAGACGAGTGGTTTACAGAGCTGGATGCACTACTGGAAGAAGCCGGGGCCCTACAAGGGCTAGCAACAGAAGAAATGCAAATGTATGGGCCTGACGGCCTGCCCCTTGCTTGGCTGATTTTTGGCCAACCTGCTATTTATCAGCGTTCGGTTATTGACGCCTTGCCTATTCCCATAATTACGCGTAACGCTATCCCAACGCTTATCTTACAAGGCAGCAGGGATTGGCAGGTTTCAGCCGAAATTGATTTCCAACGTTTTATTGATTATTTAGGCGAGTATGACCATGTTACCACTAGGCTCTATATTGGTTTAAATCATCTTTTTATGCTGTCACTAACAGAATATAATGACTTGCGAGACTATATGCCATCAGGGCATGTAGATGAAAAAGTGCTTATGGGTATTGTGGATTGGATTAATAAAACTTCAGCGTAAACACAGCCCCGCGGCCATCTCCGCCAGCGTTTACATCTATATCACCGTTTTGCCCGCGCATTATTGCCAGGGCTAGGGCTAGGCCAATCCCCGTCCCTTTTCTTGATCCGCCAAAGCGTTTAAACAAATCCTTCATCTGGCTGGCTTTTATGCCTTCTCCTGCGTCTATAACAGCCAGCCAGCTACTTACAGGGTTAGTGCCGGCGGCTATCTCTATTGTGCTGCCCATGGGTGAATGTTCTGACGCGTTTTTTATAATGTTAGTTATAGCCTCGGCCGTCCAGTTTTTATCGCAATTAATATCCACATCCCCTGTCAGGCTTACCTGCTGGTCTTTTATGTCTAAAAGTATCCTTAGTGGAGAAAGCGCAGCCTCCACTAGCTCTGACACGGGGATACAAATGGTCTGAAAAACTACACTGCCCGACTCCAGCTTTGCCATCTTTAGCAGGGCATTGGCCAGCCACTCGGTTTGGGTTAGGCCCTGCTTTAGGTTTACTATAAACTCTGCCCGCTTGTCGGCTGGGGCGGTTTCCAAAAGCTCTACCATTACCGTCATGGCCGTTAGTGGGGTTTTTAGCTGATGGGATATGTCTGCTAAGGTGTTGGCCATTGCAGCTTTTTCTTTTTGAAGATTTTCGGCCTTTTCGTTAAGGCTACCAGCTAAGGTGTGGATGTCGTTTTTAAGCATGGAAAGACGACCTTCCAGGTTATCCCTAAGATCTACGGCCTGCCCGTCTATTATGCGGCGAAGGGCGGTGGAGAGTGTATCAATTTCCTTACGGCTTATAAACATGACGCCCTATACCCCATCCCGCGCACGGTTTCAATATTGGCGGCATCACCCAACTTGTCCCTTAGGCGTTTGATGTATACCGTTAATGTATTATCTTCAACAAATATCCCGGCTGAGTCCCATATCTGGCTTAATATCTGCTCCCTAGCAAGCACCTGATTTTTGTTGTTTACAAATGTCAAAAGCAGCCGATACTCTAAAGCTGTAAGCTCTAAGGTCAATCCGCTAGCATACGCCTTACCCTCCGCCGGGCTAACCGTCACCTGCCCAAGGCTAAGGGTATCAGCCAAGCCACCCCTCCGCCTAAGGGCAGCCTTTACCCTAGCCATCAGCTCCCCAAGCCTAAAGGGCTTGGTTACATAATCGTCGGCACCCCCTTCAAAGGCCCGGATAATATTGCCCTCGTCGTCAACCGCCGTAAGAAAAAGCAGCGACACACCCCTTGCCGTAAGCCCCGATACCAAATCAAACCCGCTACCGTCCGGCAGGCCCACATCCAGTATGGCAAGGTCAAATGCCCCGCTTGCCTCCGCCATTTTTGCAGACTTAATATCCTTTGCATAGGTAACGGCGTATCCTGCCTGTTCCAAAGCATATGTGAGCCCGGACGCTATAATCGCGTCATCTTCTACAAATAAAATTCTCTCGCTCATTTCAATTCACTCTCGTAATATCCGTCAATAAACCCCAACTGATACAAAATCCATAAAAAGGGCTCATCCACCCGTACAGGTGAAAAATTAGCCACAATCTGACGTACAGTATCCGGGTGCGCCCCCAAGGCCGATACGGCAAAAAGCCCCAGCCGCGCAAACCGCCTAGTTAACGCATTACGGAAATTAGGGTCAACAATCTGGATAAAATCATCCACTTCGTAGCCAATGATTTCAGCCTCGGTTAAATTTAAAAACCCCCTGTGATTATACCGGGAAAAAATCCGGCTATTTTGGCGAAGATAACCCCCATCGTAGCTCATGGCCGCAAGCAAATCAGACTTGGTAAGCACCATGGCCGTAGGAATATCCGAGATGCCTGAATGCTGCTTGTGGATATAGTTTTCCACGAGGCCACTTAGTACCTCCATAGGCTCGCTTGTGGCACTTAAATCGTAATCCAGATGGTTCATAAGCTGAACCTTTCGCCCAATAGCCTTAAACTGCTGGGGGTCAACAAGAAACATCACCCCGGAGGAATTGCGTATATGCGCCGCAAAAATATCCATATAGCCGGTATCTACCATACCCTCGCCAGCCACGTCGAAAAAGGCGATGTTAATTTCCGGCTTCGCGCTGTCGGCAAAAGAGAAGGTAAATATAAGCGGCTCCTGCAAACGCTCCTTCTGGGTTGGGTCAAGTAGGTGGCCGTTTTCTATTAAAGGATCCTCGTAGTCATATTTAAATCTCCAGCCGACCTCGTTGGTTATAGGTGTGCAAAATACATCAAAATTATGGGATGTGACCGTTTTTAAGGTATGGATTAGGCTAGTGAGGTATACGGATTTCCCCGCCTGGCTGGCCCCTACAAAGGAAATAATAGTGCTGGGGGTAAAACCCGCTCCCGGAGGGATGATATTGTGGCAATAAGGGCAAAGGCGCGAAGTGGAAACCTTTCCGTAGTCGTCCTTTAAAGATGAAAGGATACCCCTGACATAGCCCTTGCTTACCTCGCTAAACTCTCCTGGGTTAAGGGCCACGGGCAATTCACCTGCCGTCCCCATATGAAATTGATAACGGTATTCGTCCAGGGCATGGTCAACTTCGGCCCGATAGCCCTCTGCATCCATGGCTTCCACTGCCCGGAATAATACCAGGTCGTGGCTGAAATTTTGAAAGCAGAACAGGCATACAATCTCGTGGATATGCTCGGCTTTTGCGCGCTCTATTGCTGCTTTTCTTTTTTTGAATAGTCCCATTGGTCCCTCGTTTCATAAATTGTCAGGATTCTATGGCGCGTCCGTGCGCCGATTGAGTAATATCGTACTATGCCCTGGCAGCACCTTGCTTGTTATAAAATTTAGCCGGTACAAACCGGAGGATTCCTCGGCGATAAATAACTGGATATATTCATTTTTATCGGCCTGTACCTGCCTAATAAAGGGTGCTTTTGGATTTATAGGCTCGTAGAATGGGTACTTAGTCCCGTCATTTACACTTGTAGGCGGCTCGCCTTCTTTTTTTACACAAACTATTGTCTCAGGGGGGACTAGATGGCTGGACACTATAGTTATACTATACACTTTATCGCTACGCCAACCTTGATATTCTTCTATTGTATAATTGATAACCGACTGTGCGGTTGCCGTAATTATATGCATGTTTTCCGGATGAGCGTAGCAGTAGTCGTCGCCGTCTATCCGTTCAAACGGGTAGATATAGTATGTTAGCTGGCCAGGGGCTTTTGGGTCTATAAAGCCACCTTGTTTGCGGTATTCGTGAAGGGTTAGTATCTGGCTACGGCCCCCAGTTAGTTCCCCTTGCTTTCTGTAGATGTATACTTGTTTAACCCCTTCGGGCCAGTAGAACGTTATCCGGAAGTTAGTATCTTCGTCGGTGCAGCTTATGTTTTGTATTAGTCGGGTCTCGTCTGCTTCCAGTATGTGCATGGGGGCCTCTTTTCTATGATGTGTGTGTATGTTATATTCTAGCATAAAAGATACTGTTATATGCTATTCATGATATCATGCTGACTAAATTGGCTATGAAAACAGCTTCTTAAATTTGACAGAATTGCAATGAATGTTTATTATTTTGACACTTGTTTGCCCTAGGTGTGCATTAATATTTCAAAGTAAAGGATGTGTATCCATGTCAAAGCCCGTGTACGCAAATAATATTAATATCTTAGCTAATCACGAAACCCGTGAGGCTATTTTAGTATTTATTTCAAATGTGCCAACATTAGATGATGACCTGTTTCAAATAACGGGTTCAGCGTCTAACGAAGTAGCTTCATTGGTCGTAACTGAAAGCACATTACGCAAGTTGCATGAGGCTATACACACTTCGATTAAGCAACTTGATGACTCGGCTCCAAAGGCATAAAGCACATAGAATGCATTTTATAGGAGAGTTTACATGTCTAATGTGTTTACAACGACAAGCCCTTTGGGATATACCGTCTCATGCACACAAGTCAGATGGGATAACCATATTTTGAGAGGCCACGAAAACATGAGAGGCAGAGAAGACACTGTGTCTAATACTGTCGCTAACCCTCAGTGGGTTTTTCAGAGCGATGAGTTTCCAAGTCGGGATGTATATTTCTCTAAATCCGGTCATACTAATGAAAAGCTAATGTTTGTTAAAGTCATTGTAGAAACTGACACATGCTGCGATGCAGAGGTAGTTTCTGCGTGGATGCAGCCTAAGGTTTCAGGAAATATAGGGGTGATAAAGCATGTTAACCCTAAATTATGATAAGCGGCACGATGTGCTATATTTAAACGTTGCTGATAATAGCAACTCATATGGCTCCGAGGTAATCAATAGTATCAATGTCTTTAGAGATGTTGATTCTGACTGTATTACAGGCTTTGTGATTTTTGGCTTTATGAATAAATTCATATCGCGTACGCTTCCGCCTATAACTGAGCCAATCATAATTGATTATGCTACTGACGTTATTCCATATATTAAATAGCCCCTCTTTATAGGGGCTGTTTTCATTTAGCAAAGGAGCCCACCATGACAAACCAATCCCTACAAACCCTATCCAACCAATACATCCTACCCACTTACGCCCGCTACCCCATAGCCTTTACAAGTGGCAAAGGCTGCCATCTATACGACGCCGACGGCAAAAAATACATCGACTTTATGTCAGGCATAGGCGTAACATCCATAGGCCACGCCCACCCTGCCTGGGTGGAGGCTATAACTAACCAAGCCCAAAGCTTAGCTCACGTGTCCAACCTATTTCACACCCACCCGGCAGCGGAACTGGCTAAACGACTTTGCGGGTTGACAAATGAAATGACAGGGGTATTCTTCTCAAACTCCGGCGCAGAGGCCAACGAAGGCCTGATAAAAACCGCAAGAAAATACAGCCGGGACAAATATGGCGATGGCCGCGCAACCATTCTAACTCTAGAGGGTTCCTTCCATGGGCGTACAATAACCACCTTAGCCGCCACAGGCCAAGATAAATTTCACAATCATTTTCACCCCTTCACCCCTGGTTTTAAACACATCCCACCGGAGGACATAGCAGCCCTAGAATCCCAGGGCGATGATATTTGCGCTTTACTAATAGAGCCAATCCAAGGCGAAGGCGGAGTTATGCCTCTATCCGCCCAATATATAAAAGCTGCCGCCGATATATGCCAAAAGCGCGATTGGCTGCTATTAATAGACGAAATCCAAACCGGAATAGGCCGCACTGGCAAATGGTTTGGCTACCAACATTTTAATGTTAAGCCCGACGGGCTAAGCTTTGCAAAAGGCATCGCCGGCGGCTTACCCCTAGGCGGCTTTATGGTATCTGATAAGCTGCGCCAAACCCTGGGCTATGGCGACCATGCCACCACTTACGGAGGTAACCCAATCTGCTGCGCGGCAGCACTTGTGGTGTTGGATAGCCTTAATGAAAGCTTTCCCCAAATCATCAACAAGGGTGATTATATCCAAGAAAAAATCAAATCAATGAACCTACCTTGCGTATCCGAAGTACGAGGGCGGGGTCTAATGATAGGCATAAAAATAAAAGACCATCCCCCGGCCTCAATTAGCGCAAAACTACTGGAAAATGGCCTAGCCGCGCTAACAGCAGGCATAGACATCCTTCGACTACTACCTCCCTTAGTAATAGAAAGAAATGATATTGACGCAGGGCTAAAAATAATGCAAAATACTCTCAGCAGTTTTGAATAATCATGCAATTATATGCATAAATATCCGCAATGGAGGCCTCTCATGACCAAAGACCTAACAAAAATGTTAGACCTGTCTAAGCCCGATATCCTGTCTATTTTAGACCTGGCCGACAGCATGAAACGTGACCAAAAAAAAGGCACGGCACAGGTGCCCCTAATGGGCAAGACCCTGGCAATGATATTTCAAAAAGCGTCAACCCGCACTCGCGTCTCCTTTGAGACCGGAATGTACCAACTAGGCGGGCAGGCGCTTTTTTTATCGGCATCAGACCTGCAAATGGGCCGGGGCGAGCCGATAGAGGACACCGCAAGAGTACTAAGCCGTTATGTAGACGGGATAATGATACGTACCTTTGCCCAAAAAGACGTAGAAGACCTAGCAAAATGGGCAAGTATCCCCGTAATTAACGGCCTAACAGATTACGACCATCCCTGCCAAATCCTAGCCGACCTTATGACTATACGCGAGCATAAAGGCAAGCTGGAAGGTCTAAAAATCGCTTATATTGGTGACGGTAATAATGTCTGTAATTCCTTGGTGGTTGGCGGGTTAACCAGCGGGATGAAGGTGTCTGTAGCCGTACCAAAAGGGCATGAACCTCACACAGATGTTCTGGATTTTGCTAAAAAATACACAGACGCTTTCGCCCTGGTACAGGACCCAGCTGTGGCCGCAACAGCTGCCGATGTGCTGGTAACAGACGTATGGGCCAGCATGGGACAGGAGGATGAAGCTAATGAACGTCGTAAAATCTTTGCAAACTACCAAATCAACGCCGCTCTAATGTCTCATGCAAACAAAGACGCAATGGTACTACACTGTCTCCCAGCCCACCGAGGCGAAGAAATAACAGCCGACATATTAGAAGCTCATGCAAACACCATCTTCGACGAAGCAGAAAACCGCCTACACGCCCAAAAAGCCGTAATGGCTATGCTGATGAGCAATTATAGTGTTTTCAATAGAGAGTGACGGTTTTATCACTCTCAATTGAAAACACTTTCCGAAGACAGCAATTTCAATCTCGATTGAAATTGCTATAATCCCCTCCTGGGAGAGGAATAACTGCAAAAGAGAGGACTCACACATGCCAAAAAGAGACGATCTAAAAAAAATCCTAATAATAGGTTCGGGCCCAATAGTAATAGGCCAAGCCTGCGAGTTTGACTACTCAGGCACCCAAGCCTGTCAAGCCCTAAAATCCCTGGGCTACGAAACCGTCTTGGTAAACTCCAACCCAGCTACAATAATGACCGACCCAGACATGGCCGATGCCACCTATATCGAGCCTTTAAACAAAGACCGCCTAGAAAAAATAATAGCCCACGAACGCCCAGACGCCCTACTGCCAAGCTGCGGCGGCCAGACGGCTCTAAACCTAGCCATGGAACTGGACAAAACCGGCGTCTTAGCCACATACAACGTAGAAGTAATAGGCGTCAACTTAGCCGCAATTGAGCGGGGAGAAGACCGGATAATCTTCAAAGAAATGATGGCGGACTTAAACATAGAAATGGCCCGCTCGGCCCCGGCCTACACCGTAGACGAGGCGGCTAAGATAGCCCAAAACCTAGGATACCCCTGCGTAGTACGCCCCGCCTATACCATGGGCGGTGTAGGCGGCGGTATCTGTTTTAACGAAGCTGAACTGCGAGAAATATCTAGAAGAGGTATAGCCGCCAGCATTATAGACCAAGTATTAATAGAAGAAAGCATACTAGGCTGGGAAGAGTTAGAGCTGGAAATCGTGCGTGACCAAACAGGCCATATGATTACAGCATGCTTTATAGAAAACCTTGACCCAATGGGCGTCCACACCGGCGACTCCATATGTGTAGCACCCATGCTAGACGTAAAGCAGAGTGTAATAGACCGTCTGGAAGAAGCCGCCCACAAGGTAGTAGGCTCGGTTGGCGTAATAGGCGGCTGCAACTGTCAATTTGCCTACAATCCTAAAGACGACCGCATAGTAATAATAGAAATCAACCCACGCACCTCCCGCTCATCGGCTTTGGCGTCTAAGGCCACGGGCTTCCCTATAGCCCGGGTAGCCGCGCAACTGGCGGTTGGCCTAACTCTAAAGGACCTCCCCTACTGGAAGGAAGGTACCCTGGACAAATACACCCCGCCAGGCGACTATGTTGTAGTAAAATTCCCCCGGTGGGCCTTTGAAAAATTTTCAGAAGCTGAGGATGCGCTAGGCACCCAAATGAAGGCCGTAGGCGAGTCCATGAGCATAGGCAAAAGCTTTAAAGAATCATTGCAAAAAGCCGTCCGCTCCTTGGAAAACGGCAGACACGGCCTGGGTTTTGCGGCCCATTTCAATAGCCTAACAAAGGAAGAATTACTAGCAAAACTAGAACGCCCCACCAGCGAGCGTCTGTTCATCTTATACGAAGCCCTTCGCAAGGGTGCCACCGTATCCGAAATCAATGCTATCACCCATATTAAGCCCTTCTTCCTTGACCAGATAAAAGAACTTCTTGATATGGAAGAAGAAGTACTCGCGCACCAAGGCCAGATTATCCCGGATACATTACTAATCCGTGCAAAAAAAGACGGTTTTTCTGATAAATATCTAGCGAAGCTATTACAAATCCCGGAAATAGAAATCGCCAGCCGCCGCAGCTCATTAGGCCTATACAAAAACTTCGATGCCATCCAGGTTAGCGGTGCCAACGAGTCATTCTATTACTACTCCACTTATCTAGGTAAAACTAGGCAAGCAAAGCTCCCATCCGACAACAAAATCATGATATTAGGCGGCGGACCCAACCGCATAGGCCAGGGTATAGAATTTGACTATTGCTGTGTCCACGCCACCTACGCCCTAAGAAACCTAGGCTACGAAACCGTGATGATTAAGTGCAACACCG
>Ga0123355_10004849_pt1 | contig 19580 bp, 7 predicted proteins | sample TergutEmb28metaG_3_FD_89872 | JGI IMG/M metagenome (GOLD analysis project Ga0123355, IMG submission 89872) | Embiratermes neotenicus P1 segment gut microbial communities from Petit-Saut dam, French Guiana - Emb289 P1 | ecosystem: Host-associated > Arthropoda: Insects > Digestive system > Gut ...
CTAAAGGGTGTTGGCAGAAAGACAGCTAATGTTGTATTAAGTGAGGCTTTTGGGCAGAATACTATAGCGGTAGATACTCATGTGTTTAGGGTTAGTAGACGATTAGGATTTAGCGAGGGTAAAACTCCGTTAGCGGTAGAAAAGGATTTAATGGAATTATTTAAGGAAAATGCTAGCAAAATGCATCAGTTGCTGATTTTTCACGGAAGGTATTGTTGTAAGAGTTTGAAGCCGATGTGTGGAAAATGTGCAGTAAGAGATGGATGTTATTTTGAAAAATAAGTATAATTAAAAGATGGAAAACAGAGAGAAAACTAAAAAGATTTTTGGCTTAGTGTCATTTATTTTGGGACTATTATCTACTATTTGGCTTGCCGTAATAGTAATTAGCGGAACAATCTTTTTGGCTAATCCAAGTTGGCTAAGACCCGCTAATGCACATTGCTGTGAAATGACATCGGTTGGTAATTTCATTTTCAGTGTTTTTTTAATATCGGCAATTTCAGCTTTTATTCCTCTAGCGATGTCTATAGCTGGAATAATATTCGGTGCAAAACAAGTTAAGAGAGAAAAAACAAAGATGAGTATTGCGGGGATAGTTTTGTCATGCCTTCTTCCGTTAGCGGGCATTGTGGCTATATTTGGTTTTGTTATAATACCTTATTTTGTATGGCTAGCACGATGATAAAAAGCTAAAGGTAATACGAGCAAGGTAGTAAAATAGTTGGAACTGATAAGTAACTAATGCGATAGCTAGCACGACAGTAAAAAAGATGTTCATAGATAAAGTAAAAGTATTTATAAAAGCCGGCGACGGCGGTGACGGGGTTGTTAGTTTTTATACCGAGAAGTATATTTCTAACGGTGGTCCAGACGGTGGTGACGGCGGAGCAGGTGGCAATATTGTTTTTGTTGCTGACGATAGAAAGACTAGTCTAGGCGATTTTAGGCATGGTCAAGTTTTGCGTGCCGAGCATGGTGCTAGGGGAGAACCGGCGTATTGTATGGGTAAAACAGGCAAGGATTTGTTTGTTGCTGTACCAAGAGGCACGATTGTAAGGGATTTTGAGACGGGCGGAATTTTAGCGGATTTATTTGACGATGGTGCTAGAGTGGTGGCACTTAAAGGCGGTAGAGGCGGTAAAGGTAATGCTAGGTTTAAGACTAGTAGAAGGCAAGCACCGAACTTTGCTCAACTAGGGGTTAAGATAGAGCAAAAGGCGGTTGTGTTAGAATTAAAGACAATTGCGGATGTCGGCTTAATCGGCTTTCCTAATGTTGGCAAATCAACATTATTGTCGGTAGTTACTAGAGCTACGCCTAAAATTGCTAATTATCATTTTACAACTTTAAGTCCAAACTTGGGGGTTGCTAAGTTTTATGATATGCACTTCACAGTTGCTGATATTCCAGGTCTTATCGAGGGAGCTTCGCAAGGAGCAGGCTTAGGGCTTGATTTTTTAAGGCATATTGAACGCACCAGAATGCTTGTACATGTAGTAGATATATCGGGAGTTGAGGGGCGAGACCCTGTGGCGGATTTTAAGGCGATAAATAAGGAGCTTAAAGAATATAGCGTTGTGCTGGCGAGTGCTCCTCAAATAGTGGTGCTTAATAAATGCGATATTTTACCCGAAGAAGAGCTTAAAAAAGCGATTACAAATTTTGCTAAAAAAACTAGAACAAAACCAATAGCAATAAGCGGAATAACTAGAAACGGTTTAGATAACTTATTAAAAGAAGTAGTAAAAACGCTAGAAAAAATTCCTCCGCTTGCGCCGCTAGAATACGAACCGTTTGAGTATGCTCCTAGAGACACAACAGAATACGACATTATAAAAACTGACGACGGTTTCGAGATAGTCGGCGGTATGATGGATGAGCTTCAACGCAATGTAGTGCTGGATAATCCCGATAGCGTTAGGTACTTCCAAAAACGCTTAAAGGACCAAGGAGTTCTAAAAGCGTTAAGAAGAGCTGGTATTCAAGAGGGCGATACCGTACGGATACTTGATGTAGAGTTTGAGTATAACGAATAAGGAGAATAAAAATGAAATTATATAGACCTGTTGGTCAAACAGAATATGATTTAATAAAAGAAAGCGGATTTAAAAAGTTTCCGCCAAGACTAGATTGGCAACCGATATTTTATCCTGTACTAAAAAAGGAGTATGCTTGTCAAATCGCTAGTGAATGGAATACGCAAGACGAGTTTTCGGGTTTTGTTGGATATGTTTTAGAGTTTGAAGTTAATGACGAATTTATAAAACAATTTGATGTTCAGGTTGTAGGAGCAGATTACTGTCAAGAATATTGGATACCAGCCGAACAATTATCCGAATTTAACGATAATATAATCGGCAAAATTAACCTAGTCGAAAAATTTGTAAAAGACAATTAAAAGACCGATAAATTGTAGGGGCGGTAATCTGTCGCCCGCACCTTAGGAAAAAATGAAAAACGAAAATATACAAATAGAAAATAATGCACTGGTGCTTTTTGGCGGAAGTTTTGACCCTGTTACAAAGGCTCACGAACAAATTGTAAAGAATCTTAAAGCACGCTTTGCCACTACAATAGTTATGCCGAGCAATATTTCTCCGTTTAAAAAACGGGGTAGTTTTGCCAGTAGTGAAAATAGATTAGAAATGCTAAGTTTAGCATTAAAGCCCGATGGCGATAGCTTACTAATTAGCGATTTTGAAATAAAGAACGAAGGTATTAGCTATACTGTAGATACGGTTAGACATATTAAAACTCAATATCCTAATCGCCCTATGTATATCGCAATTGGTAGCGAAATACTTAAAAAATTGCATAAGTGGTACGATTTTGATGTACTTAAAACCTTTGTTACATTTTATATTATAGAGCGACCAAACTTTGCTTTAGAGAATAAAAAGATTGTTAGATGGGCAAAAAAACATGAGGCAAATATAATACTAGCCGACTTTGTTGGTGAAGATTATTCTTCAAGCCAAGCAAGGTTGGATATTGCTTTTAAGAAGTTTGAAAGTATTCCAGAATCGGTAGCAAAATATATTCAAACGCATAATTTGTATAATGATTTCAATTTTATTGTAAATAGATTTAAGGAATTTAATCTTGGCGATAAGCGGATTACTCATATTTATAATACAGCACTCGAAGCGATAAACCGTGCTAAAACTCATAGTGCCAGCGAGTACGAAGCCACACTTGTTGCACTCCTACATGATATTGCTAAAAAGATAGAGCATGATGACTTAATTCAATACGATATAAATGTAGCCGATATATATGGTTTTAGCGATAAGCCCGATAAAATTAAGCACGCATTTGTTGGTAGCGAGGTAGCAAAAGTTGTTTTTGGTATCCGTAAAAAATCGCTGTTAGATGCTATAAAATTTCATACAACAGGTGCTCCTAAAATGGGTAAGTTAGCTAAAATTTTATTTGTGGCAGATTTTAGTGAGCAAGGCAGAGATTGGGAAATAGATAGAGAAACTTTGCTTTATGTTCGGAGCGAAAAAAATCTCAATAAGGCAGTAAAAGCAATTTTAGAATGTAAAAAGTTTTTTGTAGAAAAAAAGGGTAAAGAGATATATCACTTAACAAGAGATGCGTTAGAATTTTATACGCCGAAACCGAAAATAAATAAGGACGACAGAATATCGCCCGCAAATGATAATAACAAATCTACACAAACTAGAAACGAAAAAATACTTTCATTAAATCAAACTCATCTCGCTTATACTATCGCCCAAGTCCTAGATGACAAACTCGGCAAAGACATCACACTTATAAACATCGCTAAAAAGACAATTATTGCCGATTATTTTGTTATTGCTACTGCTAACTCTACTACAGCGGTGCGAGCGCTTGTCGACCATGTAGACGAAGAGCTTTCTAAAAAACATGGCATAGAACCTCTCCGCCGAGATATCAACCGTGATTGGTCGGCAATAGATTACGGCAGTGTAATATTGCATGTCCAGCTACCCGATACCCGCCAATTTTATAACCTCGAGCGACTTTGGAGCGACGGCGAGAATATAGAAAAATACTAAAAAATAAAAATCAAGGATTTTACCGATAAAGACTAATTTGTTTTTGTCGGTATTTTTTATATTCTTTAAAATAATATCTTTAGTATTATTTTTTTACAAAAAACAACTCTATTTACTAGTACTAAAGTACTATTTTTTAAACAAAATGCAACCTTTTGCCCTTTGAAGCACCCTCATAATGTAGAAGGATAAAATTTAATTTCTACAAGGATAAAAACAAAATTCCCCCGAATTTTAGTTACGGTATTGATGTTTGCGTTGCAGTAGTTTAGGAATATTCCTAAATTATTTACAAATCAGTCCCCATAGTTATTAATCTAAAACAATTAAAACCAAATTTAGCTATCTCGCATATAAGGAGGATGCAGTGATAGTATGGAGAAAATTGCGATTAGGATTAAAATAAAATACAATAAAAATACAAAAGGAAATTTATTAATCATGGAATACAAAATAAATATTAAGAAAAACGGCAAACTTATTACATTTGCCATAGTAGCAACTTTATTTTTTATGGTTGCAGTATCAATTTTTTGCATTCAGTTTGTCGGACAAACTAGTGCAAATGCAATGCAAGAAGAAGAACAAAGCATTGTAGCAACAGTTAATCAGTCGGGGGAATTTTTATATCAAATCTTACCCGATAATACTGTTGAAATTATAGCTTCTTTTCATACTTCTGCTTCGGTTACTATACCCGCTACAATAAACGGCAGACAAGTTACCCGTATAGGTGATAGTGCGTTTAGAAATAGATTTAATCTTCAAACACTGACTTTTCCGGAGAGTATTGAATCTATCGGTGCAGATGTATTTTTTGCCGCTATAAATCTTAGAACCGTTATTAGTTTAAGACCCGGACCGCCTGAGACTGATTGGAGAACATTTAATGGTATGTCTTCTAATGTTAGATTATATGTACCTTACGGTTCTTGGGAATGGTATATGAGAGATTCGAATTGGAGACAATCCTTTAATTTTAATATAATAGAAATGCCTCCACCAGTATTGTTTAATTATCGTATTCTTTATGATAACACAGTTGAAATTTTGTCATCTTTTGACACTTCCGCTTCGGTTACTATACCCGCTACAATAAACGGCAGACAAGTTACCCGCATAGGTGATAATGCATTTAGAAATCGAACAACTTTAAATATGCTAACATTTCCAGCAACTATCAGAAGTATTGGTGCATATGTGTTTTTCGGTGCAACAAATCTTAGAACCGTTGTTAGCTTAAGACCTGGACCGCCTGAGACTGATTGGAGAACATTTGAGGGGATGTCTTCTAATGTTACGCTATTTGTGCCGCGTGGCTCATGGGAATGGTATATGAGAGATTCGAATTGGAGACAATCTTTTAATTTTAATATAGTAGAACTATAATGAGTATCAGTAATTATTTTTTTATAATATAACTGTAAACTGTTAATTTGGATTGCAGTTATATTATAAAAATGTAAATTTATGACTTTAAGGAGAAAAATAAAATGAAAAAAACAAAACTTACCCGAATTTTAGTTGCTGTATTGATGTTTGCATTTATCGCAATGCTCACAGCAGCTACGCCGGCTCCGAATCCGCATGCAGAGGCAGATGTTTCTTATTGCCATGCATCTACCGGAGCGATTAGCCATCATATGGTTGATCAAGATGTTATGGATAATCCATTTTCAGTTATACAGCCCAGCACACAGCATGCTGTTATGGCGGTGCCGAATTTCCCTGAATTGCCGCATTTTAGGAGAAGCGGTAATTTTGCACCTGCAAACTGGATTTCAGATTTAATGTTTGACAGATTGCTTATGCCCGAAATGGTAGGACCTGAAAACACTTTAGTTTATCAGTGGAATTACTATTATCAAAGTAATATACTTGAAATCACTCTTTTACCAGGTACTACTTTTACGGATCGTACACCTTTAACTGCATTGTCTATTGAGGAGCTTGTTAATTATTCCAAAAATTTCCCAGGTACAGATATGTATAGAGTATGGCGTGGTGTTTCTGCTGAGGCAATTGATTATAATAGAATCTATTTTCATTTATACGGCATAAGCCTATATCAATTTTGGCATAATATGTCTATGCCTGCTGCGGGTATAACTAGAATACATAATTTGAATACTGAGTTGTCTTGGTCTAATGTCGTTGGTTCGGGACGATTTGTAATAGAGTGGGAACATGTTAATGATTCAATGATGTTAACCTTTAATGGCAATTATTGGCGTGAGGAACAAGGACTTCCTTCTTCTGAAATAAAACTAAGTGCATCTACACTTGAGGTCCAAGTGGTGAATTATAGATCTACGCTTATATCGATGGTGGAAACCGGTGCGGTCGATATGGGGTATTTAAGCGTTGTAACATGGGATGAGCTGCAACGGTTAAGAAGTGTTACATGGGCATCAGATAATTTTATTACAATGAATTCTTACAATAGAGAGCTAGTTAGAGGGCTTTCATACTTAATAGATGGCAATATTTCTTGGCATGATTTGATTCCCCCCTTTATATGGTGTCCTCCTTTTTGTATGTGTTGCTTTCTTCCACCACCGCCAGTGTTGGATATACTTAATATTGACAGAGGTGCACAAATTTTTGCCGAATTAGGAATGACAGAGAGAGAGATAAAAATTGTTATGCCAGATAATTTGGAGTATCGTAGATTTGCTGAAAATAATTTACTTCCGAGTTTATTACCTTCGTTAGAAGCATTAAATGCGTCAGATGGATTTAATTTACAAGTTAATATAGATTTTATTGAGTCGTGGTGTAGTGAATGGATTAGAATGAATTTTATGGCTGGAACAATTGATATTTTTATTAAGAATACAGACTTTTCTTTTGGGCTAGAAGCTTACAGGCACAATTTTAATAGTCAAGGATTGGGCAATATTAACTGGTTTTATAACTCTAATGTTGATTATTTAACAAATCGTCTACTAATAGAAAGAGACTCTGATGTTAAGCAAGCAATGTTTGCAGAATTGAGAGAACGAATTTGCAATGAAGCTCCAGTAACATTTTTAACTAATAGATCAAGTAGTGTCATTTGGCATGATCCTTGGTTGTAATAAAAACAGAGTTGGTACATAATTATCAAAAATAAATCGAAGATTTTACCGACGGAGGCTATTTTGTCTCCGTCGGTTTTTTCGTTTTTCAAAATATCTTATGTTTTTTTGATAGTATTTATAAAGTAAAAGACAATAAGCTATATTGTTTTTTGTATAAAATAGATATATTTTGATACTTTTTATAACTAATTTAACCATGCAATTAAAAATAGGCGAAAAAAATGTTAAAAAACTAAAAATTTTTATTGACAAAAAAATCTTTTTAGTATATAATAAGCTAGCGTGTGCGAAAATTCTCAATACTTTTTCGTACATAACTTACATATTTATGCAAAAATACTTAATAAAATCTTATAATTTTATGTATAAAAGGCATACATTGCGTACTACGTAGTGATATGTTCTTTTTTGGGCTTCTCAAGCGTATTATCGAAGTATACATAATTAAACAACTCTACATAAACATTAAGAAGAAATCAAATTTGAGCGATAGTAATCGTTTATAAAACAAGGGCATATCCTTAACTAGCCCACAAAAGAAAAGGAAAACAAAGTTATGACAAAATCTCCTATGAACAAACTTACAAAAATTATCTTTACATGTGTATTCGCAGTTGCAATTTGTGCAATTGCATTCTCTGCGATCATGGTTGCAGGCATTCTCAATAACGATGTGCCGGATTATGACCGACTGCCTGGTGGAAATCATATGGCATTCGAAAATATGCCATCCACCATGTGGAACGATGCTGCTAATATAGCACCCGGTTTTGCGGGCGGAACAGGTACAGCCGCTAATCCGTGGCGAATACATACGCCAGAGCAGTTAGCACGCTTTGGGCATTTAGTTAATACTCAAGCGGCTGCAAGAAGTCAACACTTTCTTATAGAAAGGCATCTTAATATGGGGGCACATAGGTGGTTTCCTGTAGCTCATAATCAAAATATCGCTTTCACGGGTAGTATTAGCGGAATTATAAGTCCTGTCACTAACGGCAGTAGAGTAACTATTAGTAATCTAAGAATGAATACCGCTCAAGCTTTTATCGGATATGCCGCTAACAATGCAAGGATTGGTAGAGCTACTCCTGAAATGGGTGGTCATGTTTTTTTTAGTGGAATTGATTTTGTTCGTTTAGAAGTAGATACTAATTTACAGACTTCCAGTTTTATAGTAGGTCGCACCGCGGGTTCAGGGCCTATCGGAGTAGATATAAGTAATATTAGTATAGATAGCACTAGTACACTTATTTCTCGTTATAACGGTACTTTATCAAGCATACACGGTGTGGGCGGTATCATTGGTACTGTAGGTTCAAGTAATTTTCCGGTAAATATTAGTAAAGTTGATATGAACGGTACCGTAGGTAACACACAGGGTAACAATGCTGTTGGTGGTATTATAGGTTTTTTACGCACTGATAATTTAACAACAAACATCACCGATGTTAATGTAGGCGGCAATATTTCTAGTTCAGTAAATAATGCAGTAGCAGTAAGCGGAGCTAATCATGCAGGAGGAGTAGGCGGTTTTGTAGGAGAAATGGGTGCAAGTAATATGAGTGCCAATGTGCTAAATATAACTAATTCGACTGTAACGGCAACCGGTAATATAAGTGCTACAAATCTTAATAATAAGCCTGTCGGTGGTTTTGTCGGCAGATTATCAACGGGGCTTGGTCAAAATGCTGTTACAGTTAATTTTAATAATGCAACACTAAGGGGAGCTGTTAACAATACAATGAGGGCGGGTATCACCGCAGGATCGGTTGCTGGTTTTGTGGGTCATGTAGAAGGTAGCGGCGGTGTTAGCGTAGCAAACAGAAGAATAGATGTAAGAAACTCTCTTATAGCTCCTACAGCTACTGTAACTGCCGGATCTGGTGTCACAAGTGCAGGCGGTATTGTAGGTAGTGCAATAAACGGCCAAGGTGGTAATGCTAACAATGTAGGTTTAGAAATAGTTGTTAGAGATACTACGATAGGCGGTACAATAAATGGAGTTCAAACATCGGGAAGCCATGCAGGCGGTATTGTTGGTAGTATAAACCGCAGCAGATATACTATTGATGTACAGCAAAATGTTGTTATTGCCGCTACTATTAGCGGTGGCAATGTAGGCGGTGTTGTTGGCAACATAAATGTAGGCAGTAATCCTTTTAGAAATGTTAATATAAACGGCGTTACAATAACCGGTAACATTAGAGGAACAACTCATGTTGGCGGAATAATCGGTACATATGTTGGTACGGTTGCTCCTACTGCTCTTCCTTCTAGTATTGTTGCTAATATCAATAACATTACAGTTGCTGCTACAGGAAGAATCGAACCGGTTGGAACAAGTGCAATTGCTGTTGGTGGGATTATAGGTAATCTTGCTGTTCTCGGAGGAGCTCAAATAATAGAGATTGGCAATATTAATAGCGGTAGTAATATTGCAATAAGCGGAAATATTAACAATTCGGGTACTAGTAGCAATGTAGGCGGATTAATTGGTAATGTTGGGGGTAGTGCGGCAACAACTTTAACTGTAAACAGAGTAACAATGGGTGCTACTATAGTAGGCGGAACTGGGTTTGCAGGCGGGATTATAGGTGGTGTAGCTTCGATAGGAAGTGCCAATACCATAAATATAGGAAATATAAATATAGGCGGCACTACGCATACGGTTACAGTTAACGGATCGGTTAGTGGTAGTTATGCAGGCGGAGTAATCGGTAGGTTTAGTGGTAGTGCGGCTACTACAGTAGATATAAACAGAACAGTAGTAAATAGCAATGTAAACGGAACAATTAATGCGGGTGGTATTGTGGGTCGAGTTACCGGCGGCGGAACCGATACTAATCATGTGCTTAATGTTGGTAATCATTTCGTTGTTACAATAAACGGAAATATTAGTGCTAACGGAGTCACAGCCGGCAACGGTACCGGTGGTGTTATAGGTTCTTTGGCGGCAAGTACTATCGGTGGTATTAGAACTGTTTATATAAGAAGAGTAGAAGTTAGCGGCAGTATAACGGGAGTTTCCGCTACGGGTGGTGTAATAGGCGCTATTGGTGAGCTTCTTCCTGCTACCAGTATAATAAATATAAATGATACTCACATAAGAGGCGGTATATTTGCTACATCAATTACTTCTAATAATCCTAACCATTCTGCCGGAGGCATAATAGGTACGGTTGTAGGTGCTAATCCTGTTGGTGGAAATAATGGGCATGTAGTAAATATAGGTACCAATCCTATACTTGGTGTTGCTCCAAGAAACGGTATTCGTGTTCATAATAATGCAGCCGGTACATTTGTGGTAAACTCTGTAGCAAATCATGCAGGTGGCATAATCGGCTATGTTTCAAATGGTACAAATTCACATATTCCAAGACATCAAATTGATATTAGGGGTGCAATAGTAGAAAGAGAGGTTACGACTAGTAGTAGTAACACTAATTTTGCAGGCGGTATTATTGGTGCTATGCAAGCAAGAGGCAGTAATATTGCTATCGGTACTCCGGGCTTGGCTATGGTTAATCCTTGCGTTCGCATAGAAAACTCACACTCTACTAATCATCGAGTAGTTACAGGCGGAGTGGCAGGCGGAGTAATCGGCGGAATAAATACAGATGGTTCTAGTCTTCCGAATTTAAGTAATGTAATTGACATAAATAATACGAATGTTGTAGGTGTGGTTAGCAGTACTGCAAACAATTCTGCCGTAGGCGGATTTATTGGTAGATTAGGTGCTGTATTAGCAGGAACCTTTACTGGTAATGCAGTTTCGGTTAATAACAGTGGAATTATAAGCCGTACCAATAGATACGGTGATATTCTTTCGACTACACAAACCACTACTCAAAATATGGGTGGTGTAGTTGGTGAAATTAACACAGGCTCTGGAAGCGGAACACGCTCAAGTGTTAATTTCGAAAATGTTGTTGTTATGGGTAGATTTTCGCGAACCGGTATGACGCATAGCGGTGCAAATGCAACCCGTGCAGGGCGTCTTGTAGGTAATGTTGCCGGAAATTTACTTCAGTTAGGAGTTGGCAGAGTTGATACTCAAGATATAGTTACCCCTACTACATTTGATTGGCAACTAACAGAAGCACAAACATTCACTTTCCCTGCAATACCTACCTCGTTTATAGGTAACCGTCCGGTGCCGAAAGGAAGTAATGTTTTCCATATATATCATAATTTAGCATCTGTTCAGTTTAGTCCGGCTATAGGTACTGCACCTAATACGATATCCTCTATTAACGGTTATGGTCCTACTATAGTTAACGGCAATGTTACATTTGCTTTGCCTATGGAGATACCTGAGCTTGCAGATAATCAAAGATTTTTATATTGGAGTGGAGGAACCGGTCAATATCAACCTGGTGATGATATAACAATACAAAGCAACAATAGTGTAAGTTTAATTGCAATGATTGAAACATTGCTTGATGCACCTGTAATTTCACGAGTTGGCACTACTACCACAATAACTTGGGATGCTGTACCAGGTGCAATCGGTTACGAAATAAGCGTTAGCGGTGTTAATGGCGGAGCATGGATGTTTATAAGTTCGGCTATATACAGTAACGGTGTATATTCGTACAATGTAATTGCTCATATTAGACCGGCAGCTACACAAAATTTTAGAGTTAGAGCATTGCCTCTTAACCCTTCTACTCATGGAACATCTAATCCAAGTAATACTGTTAGCTTTAGATATATTCTTCCTCCGCCTGCTCCTGTAATTAGTGTCCAGTACGGTGCTCATACTGCAACTATACACTGGAACGCAGTGTACCTTAATTGGTCGGCTGCTATTGGTAGCGGCAGTGCAGGTTTTGCAACGCATTATGCTGTATATCGTAATGGTGTCCGAGTATTTACTTCGGATAGACCTTGGGCAAGTAATCATACTGGTGCTGCAGAGAGTTTTGATATAACTCCACATTTAGTGGCCGGTAATAATATAATTACGGTTAGGTCGGTTTGGCAGGCTGATTTTAATTCACCTTGGTCGGCACATAGTAACGAAATAACTATATACCGACTTGCTGCACCGGTTGTAACTAGAACCGGAGGCAATTCAGATTCGATTGCAAGATGGAATGTTATACCAAACGCAACAGGTTACGAATTTAGATTCGACGGGGGATTCTATACAACATGGACTCCTGTAACAGGTCATACAATCGAGAACGGTGTAGTGCTTTTTGATGTAACACCTTATAGATATCCTTGGGTAAACGGTCATAATCTTTTAGTTAGAGCAATCAGTAGTGTAACCCAAGTTGTAACATCGTTATATGATCCGGTAATGTTCCCGGTTTGGTGGGCACCTCCGGCTCCTGTAATTAGTCAGCAAGGAACTACTACTACAATACAATGGCAAGCAGTAGATGTTACGCATTGGCAAGGTTTTACTTGGCTACAATTTGTAAGAAGCTATCATATATATAATAACGGTGTTCGTGTAGCTACTGTAGGAGATCCATTAACAAGTGGCGGTAATGGGCCTGGTCTTAATATACTTTGGGAATTTGATGTAACTCCGCATTTAGTAGCGGGTAATAATAGATTTACAGTCACAACGCATGTCCAAGACCCTAATATGCATCCGTCTTCGGCACATAGTAACCATATAGACATATGGAGATACGGCGTTACTTTTACTGGACATGATGATGGTGCTGCTCATAATGTTTTAGTGGTATCAGGTGGTAGCTTTACTTTACCTGAAATTATAAATAACAGACTTCCAAATCAACGCTTTAGGGGTTGGTATGTTCAGGGTGATGCTCAGAGGCGTAACCCAGGATTTACAGTTACTAATGTAACGCAACACCTTACAGTTACTGCCGATTGGGAAACTTTATATGCAGTTACTTTTGTAAATCACAACGATGCATCAGTAAGTAACTTAACCGGTATTTATGTTACCCAATCATTTAGATTACCTACTTTCTCTAACTTTTATTTAACAGGTGATAGAGCTAACCAAAACTTTGTAGGCTGGTGGGCACCTATCCTTGATATGCGTCCCGGAGAGCCTACGCTAGTATGGACTTTATTGCTGGAGGGCGAGTATGCCTTTATGGAAGGCGGCAACTTGACGATATCGGCTGTGTGGAGTATTAATGTTACTTTTACAGAGCATCATTATCCTCATCCTAACCATCTAAACTTTACTTGGATTCTTCCATCTACACATCATACTCAAGCAGTAGATTTTATTTGGCCTACTATTTCGGCGGCAGGTATGCGTCCGGGTCATACTCATCACGGTTGGGGATCTCAACCGTTTGGCGAGGGTCCTACCTTTGGTACTCCGGGGCAGAACGCAGGGCAGCCTACAGGTTTAAATGCTCATGCGAGCTATATGGCACAGTGGCAACGCTATGCTTATCATTTTACATTTACTAACCACGCACAAGGAACAGATTTAGACGAATGGGTTAATATTAGTAGTACCTTTACTTTCCCTATTCCAACTGCAACAGGCAATAGAGAAGGCTATAGATTTGATGGCTGGTATTTTAACAATGCACCTGTAACCGGTCATACAATGTCTGTACCTAGCGGCACAGGTGATAGAGAGTTTGTAGCACAATGGACACGAATCCATATGGTTATTTTTACTAATCATGATGACGATACAGATTTTGATATGCAAGTGCCTCATGGTAACCCTATAAATGTACCTAGTAGTGGCGATTTAACTCCAAGAGCATTTTTAGAATTTAGAGGTTGGCGTATAAACGGAACAGGCAATATAATTCAGCCGGGTGCTGCAATAACTAGTATTACAGCAGATACTAACTTTGTAGCTCTTTGGACACCTCTATTTACTTATTATGCTCCTGTTTGGAATCCTTCTTTTCCGGGTAATGCTGTAGCTGTCCAAGAACAAAGAATAAGCATTACAGGCAATGTAATCGGCAACAGTATTACACTAATGAATCCAACGACAATTGGTGCGATTCCTGGCTCTCATATGCATAATGCGTTGCAAGTTTGGGAGTTTGAGGGCTGGTTAGTTGGCGGAAATCTTATGCAACCTGGCGAGCAAATCACTGGTCTTGGTGCAGATGTATTGGGTATAGGAATACACGGACAATGGGTATTCCGTAGCTTTACAATTACTTATAATAATTTAGAGTCGGGTGATACAAATACAAATCCTAACACATTTGGTGGCGGAAACTTTACAGAAGTTGGTGGAGTTTGGGGCTTGCATTTAGCTAACGCTAGCCGTAACGGTTGGAATTTCTTAGGTTGGTACACAACCCCTAACTTTGCTTCAGGTACCCGTGTAACTGTTTTAACTGCGTTCCAAAACCACATTTTATATGCAAGATGGAATCAACTTGTATTTAATATAACTTTTACTAACCACGATAACGGTACAGTATTTAATACTACTGTAAATTATGGCGATTCAGTAACGATGCCTGCTGTAACCGATATAACAGCTAGAACGCTTCAAATGCTAAGAGGCTGGCAAATAAATGGTACAGGGCAAGTTCATGCACACGAAGCGACAGTAACAGATATTACAGCAGATACTAATTTTGTTGCAATTTGGACTCCTTCTTTTAGATATTATGCTCCTAATTCAAATGCTCCTTTTACAGGTCCTGATGTTTTTGTTGTAGCACATAGCTTATCCTTAAATAGCGGAGATGGTACTGTGGCTAATCATCTATTGATTAATCCGGCTACAAGTAGCTTATTTGATTCGGTTATGGCGATTTATAATTTCCATGGCTGGTATATTCATAATGGTACTCAGTATGTACTTAGACAACCTACCTTTATGCTTACTGCTTTTGTTTCAGGTGATACAGGTATTTCTATACGCGGCAGCTGGTCTTTCCGTAGCTTTACAATTACTTATAATAATATCGAAAGCGAAGATACGAATACTAATCCTAACAGCTTTACAGGTAACGACTTTACAGAAGTTGGTGGAGTTTGGGGCTTGCATTTAGCTAACGCTAGCCGTAACGGTTGGAATTTCTTAGGCTGGTACACAACTTCTAACTTTGCTTCAGGTACTCGTGTAACAGTTTTAACTGCATTCCAAAACCACACTCTTTACGCTAGATGGCAAGAAATTGAATATACTCTAACCTTTAATAACATTATAGCGGGTGATACTAATACTAACCGCACTACATTTACTCTAAATGATTTGCCGTTTAATTTAGTAGATGCTTCTAGAGATGGTTACGCATTCCTAGGCTGGTTTACTAATGCTGCATTTACCGGCACTGCTGTAACGCAAGTAACAGCGGCAGGAAATCAAACCTTCTACGCAAGATTTGTACGCAATTTTACGATTACTTATATTGGTTTACCTACAGGTGCTACCAATACTGCTAATCCGACTACATTTAATATAACTAATACGGGATACACTACTTTTGTTGCTCCTGATTTGCCTACGGGTCTAACATTTGTTAGCTGGCAGATAGTAGGGCAGCCTCAGGATACTTTTATTTTAGAGTGGTTTGATATAGTATCTCTTCCTTTGTCGCTTTTAGCACAAGGCGATTTGGGTACTCCTGGTGATAGTGGTAGTACAGTATTCTTTGGTGGTAATTTAATTCTTAGAGCACTTATAAGAGAGGCTACTATTACTTACTCTAATTTGCATGGTGCTGCTGCTAATAATCCTACAGGCTTTTACAATTTTGCTAGCAATCAATACGATGGTCTCTGGAGTTTCCGCCCTATATTGCCTCATACCTTGGTTGCTCCTGCTAACCGTGCAGGCTTTAGTTTTGCGGGTTGGTACTCTACTTCTACATTTGACATAGGAACAGAAGTAACCGAGATAACTGAAATAGGTATTCGCACAATATGGGCAAGATGGAATGTTATTTCGTTTACAATAACCTATAATAATTTAGTTTATACATATGGCGGTCACACATTTACAGGCACTCATAGTAATCCTGCTACTTTTACTATAAATAATTTTGTTAATCACGCATTCTGCCCTATAGCAGACGATGATTTATTTGGTATGGAGCTGCTTCCTGCTAGTCGTGCAGGTTGGACTTTCTTAGGCTGGTATACTAGTTCTAACTTTGCCAGCAACACAAGAATATATGTTATAACTCAATTAACTAATCATACTCTTTACGCTAGATGGCAAGCTAATAATTTTACAATACAATATAATTCTAATATACCTGCGTTGGCTAGCAATAGCATTACCGGCTCTACAGCAAATAGTAATCATGTATTTGGTGCAGGTTCCGGTGCGGCTAGTAATGGCTTTAGCTTATTGGGTTGGACATTCCAAGGCTGGGCAACAACTCCTACAGGTACGATTACTTTTGTACAACCGGGCGATAATGTAGACTTAGTTTTCCCTAATGTTACAAATGGCTCTACTGTTACACTTTATGCTAGATGGGCGGCTAACGAATGGTTATTAACATTTGTATATAACGATGCAACTAGCGGTTATGGTACTCCAAGTATGTATGTGATTTTTGATGGTCAATACGGCTGGTTACCTGAACCTGAAAAAACAGGTTACACATTTGGCGGCTGGTGGACACACGACGGTACAGGCGGAAACTGGGGTACAGAAATTTTAACTACAACTGTAGTTTCTATCAATAGTAATCACAATGCATATGCTAGATGGAATTCTGATGCTTTCTTAGTTAGATATAACGCTAACCAACCTAGCAATGCAAGCCGTAATGTTACCGGCACAATGGCTAACAGTAACCATATGTACGGTACAGCATCAGCTTTAAGAAACAACACATTTGCTTTAGAAGGTTGGGTATTTATGGGCTGGGCTACTACGCCTACAGGCTCTGTTGTTTACCAAAACGGTGCTACTATCTTACGCAACTTTGGCGACATACCGGCTATCGATGGTGATATTGTAGATCTATATGCAGTATGGCAAGCTAGAAATATTATTATAACTTTTAGCTCTAATATACCTGCTACTGCCAGCAATTCTATTGTTGGTACAATGGGGCAATCTACGCATGCATTTGATACTGCTTCTAATTTAGCTAATAATCAGTTTACACTTGCTCATTGGCAATTTGTAGGCTGGTCGTTTAATCCGTCTCATATGCACCCAAGAGTTCCGTTTGTTGTTAACGGAGCAAGCTTAGCTCCTACAATTTTTGATTGGGCATTAGAGCATGGTTCACTTCATACTGACGAAGTATCTCTTACGCTAACACTTTATGCTATATGGAGACCTACTACCTTTGTGATGGTAGAATGGAATTACAATGGTGCAGACCTTTCTGGCGATATAGAGATGGGTAGAACTGTAATGTTCGACCTTAGATACGACCAAATAAGTCATGCTTCCACGGGTGCTATTCTTACTGCGCCAACTCCTATACCAATTCCGAGCAGAACAGGCTTTACATTTGCTGGCTGGTGGACTCAAGATGGCACAACTAACGGAGAATGGGGCACAGAAGTATTGCCTAGCACTATGGTTACTACTACAGACGACCATACCCTACACGCTAGATGGACGCCAATTCCATATACTTTAACCTTTAATAACATTATAGCAGGCGATACCAATACAAACCGTACTACATTTACTATAAATGATTTACCGTTTGATTTAGTAGATGCTTCTAGAGATGGTTACGCATTCCTAGGCTGGTTTACAAATGCTGCATTTACCGGTAATGCTGTAACGCAAGTAACAGCTATAGGTAACCAAACATTCTACGCAAGATTTGTTCGCAATTTTACAATTACCTATACTCTAGTACCGGATGGTGCTACTAATAATGACCCTACAACATTTAATGTAACTACAGGCACTATATTGCTTGCTCAGCTTACTAATCTTCCTACCGGTTGGGAGCATATCAGATGGGAAATTTGGGCTGTTAGCGAAGATTATTTAGAGCCAGGATGGTTTAGCTTAGGCGAGCTTCATTTAGGTTTGATAGCCGGACTTACAGCAGGCTCTGTTCATCATGCAGGCTTTAATATAACCGTTGCTTTAAGAGATGCAGGTCTGCAAATTAGAGCAGTAATAAGGCAAGGTGTTGTTACTTATAACAACCTACAAGGTGCTACTCATACTAATCCTACACAACTTTATAGCACTCATGTATTGCCGATAACTTTAGCGACACCTACAGACCGCACAGGTTGGAACTTTATAGGTTGGTTTAATCACCTAACAGCCGGTACAGAAGTTACTCAAATAACTGCCTTTAGTAATCAAACAATTTATGCTAGATGGCAAGCTATCGAATATACTTTAACATTTAACAATATTATAGCGGGCGATACTAATACAAACCGTACTACATTTACTATAAATGATTTACCGTTTGATTTAGTAGATGCTTCTAGAGATGGTTACGCATTCCTGGGTTGGTTTACAAATGCTGCATTTACCGGTACTGCTGTAACGCAAGTAACAGCAGTAGGTAACCAAACCTTCTACGCAAGATTTGTACGCAATTTTACAATTAGTTATGTTGCTTATCATGGCAATAATAGGCTGACAGACTTTACTTTTACGCCTAATAATCCTACCACATATAATATCACCACACTTCATACAACATTCGCAGACCCTACTAATTTACCTAACGGTTGGCAATTTTTTGCTTGGGAAATCTGGGCACCTAGTAGCGATTATGGCATTAACGAATGGTTCCATTTTATTTCACTTCCTTTATCAGATATTGCAGGATTTGCATCAAATCAAGCATACGATAATGGGCAATTTGTTATAAATACTATTATGCGTAATGCAGGTCTACAAGTTCGTGCATCAGTAGTTCCTATCCCATATAACTTAACATTTAATAATGTAGTAGCAAGTGAACATAGTAATCCTAGTACATTTAATATTACTCAATTGCCGTTTAATCTATCTGATGCTTCTAGGGTTGGTCATACTTTTAGAGGTTGGTATACTACTTCTAATTTTGCTGAAGGAACTCGTGCAACGCAAGTAACAGCAATAGGGCATCAAACTTTTTATGCTAGATGGACTGTTAATGAGTACACCATTAGCTTTAATACTCATGGCGGCACAGCGGTATCTCCAATAACTCAAGACTTTGGCACGGCTGTAACTCAGCCAGCCGATCCTACAAGAGAAGGCTTTACCTTCCTTCATTGGTCATTAACAGCTGACGGAACAGCGTTTACTTTCCCTACTACAATGCCAGCAGGCGGCTTAACGCTTCATGCAGTTTGGGGGGGAGATTACTCAATTACTTGGTTTAATAGAGATGGTACAGTGCTTCTTGTTGTAAACGCGAATCGAGGGGCTGTGATTACACCTCCTGCTACTGTACCATACATTTCAGGCTACCGCTTTGTTCGTTGGGACGGCTTTACACCTGGTATGCTGGTTCTTGGCGACCATAGCTTTACAGCTGTGTACGAAGAGTACCCAGTAGAGCTATTCGACATCAGC